>Ga0207015_1020_pt1 | contig 68484 bp, 58 predicted proteins | sample Alteio_BWMinCont_53_FD_153486 | JGI IMG/M metagenome (GOLD analysis project Ga0207015, IMG submission 153486) | Enriched cells from forest soil in Barre Woods Harvard Forest LTER site, Petersham, Massachusetts, United States -... | ecosystem: Environmental > Terrestrial > Soil > Temperate forest >...
ATGTGGTGCTTCAGCGCTTTGCGGATTCGATTTTCGAGGACTTTATACATGCGCCGCCCTTCGAGAAACGAGTCCAGTAATGAGCGCGGAAGGGTGGAAAAAACGCGTAAGGCAGAATTGAATTTTTTGGCGATTTAATTTGCGGGTTGGCAAGGCTGAGAAGTGCTCGTTACATTTGATTTTGGTGCGGGAGCGGGCGGGCAACTCTGCGGCGTCGCCGAACTCTATCATCAATGATCTAATTTTTATCACGCCGGACGCTAGCACGTCGTTAAACGAAATTCAAGGAGTCGTGTGTGTGGGTCGTGGCAGCGGCCGCTTGAAACCGTTCGCGGCCACGGTCGAACGCAAGGCCGGCTCTCTCGATGCGTTAGTCGATGTGGAGCCTTCGCATCAATATGACCTGTAGGGAAGTTGGCAGATTTGGGGGATCAGGGACAGCGCGTGACGTTTTGTCCTCTACAGATCAAATTATCGTGGAATAACCAGTCTCGGTTTCGTTCGCGAGGAGAGCGATCAGGATTGCCCTGATACCACCACCGCCGGCAATTTGAATATTTCTGATGACGGACTGATTTCCGCGAAGCCGGAAGACGCCAGCAGCCTCAATTAACCTGTATATACAGCTCAAAACAAAATCATTGAAAGCGAAACACGCCTCCTCAGCTAAAGAAGCAAAGATCGCGCAATTGACACTCTTCCAGGGCCAGACTAGTATCGTTTTTTCAAGCATTTGCGGGGACTAGCGGCGTACGGATATGAAGACTGCTCGGATCGCGTATTTCGATTGTTTTTCGGGGATTAGCGGCGACATGGTGCTTGGGGCGCTGCTCGATGCTGGGGCGGACCTGCGCGCGATTGAAGCGGAGTTGCGCAAGCTCGGGTTGCAGGGCTGGGCGATTTCGGCGGAGAAAGTGAAGCGCGGCGCGATTTTTGCCATGCATGTGAAGGTTGCATCATCCGAGGGGCATCACCATCGCGGCTTGTCCGTTATTTTAGGGAGGATTGATAAGGCTGGGCTTGCGCCTCGGGCTGCGGAGCGCGCGCGCCGCATTTTTACGCGGCTGGCGGAGGCGGAGGGGAAAGTTCACAACGTGCCGGTGGAAGAAGTGCATTTCCACGAAGTGGGCGCGGTCGATTCGATGGTGGACATTGTGGGAGCGGCAGTGGGATTCGAGATGCTGGGAATCGATGAGTTTGCGTGCTCGGCGCTGGATGTGGGCGCGGGGCAGGTGAAGACGGCGCATGGTTTGCTTCCAGTGCCCGCTCCTGCCACGGCGGAATTGCTGCGGGGCGCGCCGATGTACGCGAGCGGTATCGCTCGGGAATTGGTGACGCCTACTGGCGCGGCGATTGCGACTACGCTTTCATCTCGTTACGCGCAAATTCCGGAGATGACTTTGCGCGCGGTGGGGTACGGAGCGGGAAGCGCGGATTTTTCCGAGAAGGCTAATGTGCTACGCATATTGATCGGAGAGAAGGCCAGCAGTGAGGCGGGCGAGCATTGGGACGAGCCGGTTAGCGTGATTGAAACGAATCTGGACGATATGAGCCCGCAGATTTATGGGTATTTTGTTGAGAAGGCGCTGGCGGCGGGGGCGTTGGACGTGTTTTCGACCGCAGTGCAGATGAAGAAGAACCGACCAGGAGTGCTGTTGACGATTCTTTGCGAATCCGCGCATACGGCGAAGATGATGGATTTGGTGTTTCGCGAGACGACCACGATCGGTGTGCGGACCTATGATGTGCGGCGCAAGGTTTTGGATCGGGAAATTGTGCGCGTGGCAACACAGTTTGGCGAAGTGCGCATGAAAATTTCGCGTATGAACGGGTCGGTGCTGAACGCGACGCCGGAGTACGATGATTGCCAGCGGCTGGCGGCGGAAAAAGGGATTCCGCTGAAGCAGGTGATTGCGGCAGCGTCGTTCGAATTTCAGAAGCAGAAAGAATCGCACAAGTAGTTTGCGGAGCTCCCTTCGTGATTTCGACGTGCTCCGGAGTGTGCGTCATTGCCCGGTGTCTTCAGGGGCTAAAAAGCCCCAGTGATAGCTGCTCTTTACCGCGGCACCGCGTCAAGTCGCGGAGTGCGGCCAATCGTGCCGAGCGGCCCGTCGTGACGAGCAGCCTGTCGTACATGTTTTAATTTCAGAATAGGAAACAGAAAACTGAATGTCGAAGCCGAAGTTTTATCTAACGACGCCAATTTATTACGCGAATTCGCGGCCGCACGTGGGGTCTGCGTACACCACGATTGTGTGCGACGTGATCGCGCGCTACAAGCGTATGTGCGGCTACCACGTGGCTTATCTGACGGGCACAGACGAGCATGGCGTGAACATCGAGCGAGCGGCGGAGAAGCAGGGAATTACGCCGCAGCAGCTTGTGGACAAGAATGAAAAGATTTTTCGTGAACTGTGGAAGCTGCTGGGAATCACAAACACGGAATTCATTCGCACGACGGAACCGCGCCATGCGCGGGCGGTGCAGAATCTGGTGCGGCGGACCGTCGAGCGAGACAAGGACCTGGAGACTTCTAAGCGGGCGATCTACAAAAAGAAGTATGAGGGCCGCTACTGCATCTACGACAACCTTTACGTAAGCGATACGCCTGAACCGGCAGATTGCCAGATCTGCGGCCGGCCGGGGGAGCTTGTCTCCGAGGAGAATTATTTCTTCCGCCTTTCGACGTACCAGCAAAAGCTGCTCGAGCTTTATAAAAATAATCCGCACTTTGTGCATCCGGATTTTCGGTTCAACGAGGTGAAGAGCTTCGTGGAGAGCGGTCTGAAGGATATTTCTATCAGCCGGAAATCGATCAAGTGGGGAGTTCCGTGGCCGGACGATCCTGAGCATGTGTTTTACGTTTGGTATGACGCGCTGACCAGCTACATGTCCGGCATTGGTTTTGAGAGTGAGGACCCGCAGAAGCACGCTGAATTCGAGCGTTTTTGGCCTGCCGACATACACGCGATGGGCAAGGAGATCATTCGCTTCCACGCGGTTTATTGGCCGGCGTTTTTGATGGCTGCGGGGATTGAACTGCCGAAGCAGATCATCGCGCATGGGTGGCTGCTGTTTGAGCAGGAAAAGATGAGCAAGTCGAAGGGGAACGTGGCATACCCCGAGCCAATTGTGAACGTGCTTGGGAATGATGCGCTGCGGTACTACTTGCTGCGGGATGTTGTGTTTGGGCAAGACGGGAATTTTTCGCGTGAGTCGCTGATTACGCGTTACAACGCGGATTTGGCGAACGGGCTGGGGAATCTGGCGAATCGCGTTCTTACGATGATTGGAAAGTATTGCAATAGCGTGATTCCGAATGAAGATGACCATGGGATAGAGACTGCCGAGGAGCTTAAGATAGATTCGCTCTTCCACCGTGGTCCCGGCGATGCCGTTCTACTCTCGAACACGATGTATCGCGATTTCGATTTTAGTGGAGCGCTAGAAAAAATCTGGACAATCGTTTCTTGTAGCGATGGCTACATAACAGAGAGTCGTCCCTGGGCGCTTGCCGAGGATGGATCGAAACGCGCTCGCTTAAATGGGATTTTATGGAGGGCGGCAGAAGCGCTTCGATTCGTAACGGTGTTAGCTTATCCGGTAATTCCGGATGCGAGCCAAAAGATTTGGGAGCAACTTGGGCAGAGCGGGAAAGTTGAGGCTGTCCGAATTGATCAATTGCAGTGGGGCGGACTTAAATCTGGAACGAAGATTGGAAAGCCTGAAGGGGTCTTTCCGCGCATTGACAAAAAAGAAGCACTGGAGAGGATTGAAACCATGGAAAACGAAATTCGGAATCCGGGCAGCACGCAGCCAGACGCATCAACGACTACAACGAAAAAACCAGCGGAAGGAGCGAGCACTGGAACTTCGGTGCTGGGAGCGGCGGCAATCCCGTCTGGCGCGCCGGGAGGGGAAACCTCCGCTGGAGGAGTGGCGTCTGTTGCGTCGGGAGTTGGAGCGGCGGCTGCGGCAACTGCGGCTGGTGCGACGCCTGCTGTGCCGGCGAAAATTGGAATTGAGGATTTTGCGAAAGTTGAGCTGCGAGTGGGCGTGGTAAAGTCGGCGGAGAAGGTGGCGGGGGCCGACAAACTTTTGAAGGTGTTGGTGGATATTGGCGACGAGGTGCGGCAGGTGTTGGCGGGGATCGCGCCGTCGTACGCGCCGGAGGAGTTGGTGGGGCGCAAAGTTGTGGTGGTGACGAATTTGGCTCCGCGAAAGATGCGCGGCGTGGAGTCGAATGGGATGCTGCTGGCGGCGTCGGCGGGGCCGGATGGTAAGGCGGTTTTGTGCACGTTTGCGGAGGAAATTCCGGCTGGCGCAAAAGTGAAGTGACCGTCCGCATTTGAGAATGGCGCAGCGACGAAGCGGGATCACTTGCCGCTGGTGGAATCTGCGCAAAGGTAAGCGCTTTGCACTGTTCTATTATGTCGCCGCTAAAGCCGCGACCCACAATGCACGGCCCCAATTTTCGTGCGCGGTGAGGTAATGCAGAACTAGAAGAATAAGAAGAAGCGAGTAAGTACCGGGGAAAAATCGGCCGGCCGGAAGGCCGCCGCTACAATATCTCTAGCTTCGCGAGACAGCAGGATCGACATTGGAAATTATTGACTCGCATGCGCATTTGGAGTTTCCACAATTTGATGAAGACCGGGTGGCGATGCTCGAACGCGCGCGAGCTGCGGGGATTGAGGCTCTGCTGGCCATTGGAAGTGGGACGGGGCCGGAGCGGCTGAACGCGGCGATTCCGTTTGCGGAAGAGTACGACTGGATTTACGCGACGATTGGCATTCATCCGCATGAGGCCCAGCTCGCTAGGGAAGAGCATTTTGCGCGACTAGATGAGCTGGCGAAGCATCCGCGCGTGATTGCGTGGGGCGAGATGGGGCTGGATTATTACTACGATCATTCACCGCGCGAAGCGCAGCAGCAGGTTTTTCGGCGGCAACTTGGGCAAGCACGCCAGGCCAAGCTGCCCATCGTGATTCACTGTCGCGATGCGTGGGACGATTGCCTGGGCCTGATGGAGCAGGACTGGAAGCCGACCGGGCTTGGCGGGATTCTGCACTGCTTTACGGGAACGATCGCGGAGGCGCAGCGCGGGCTGGACATGGGGTTCATGATTTCGTTTGCGGGGAACGTGACTTATCCGAAGATGCAGCATTTGCGGGACGTGGCGGGCGAGTTGCCGATGGAGCGCTTGCTGACGGAAACGGATTCGCCGTTTTTGCCGCCGCAGGGGAAACGCGGAAAACGAAACGAGCCGGCCAACGTCGTGGAGGTAGCGCAAGCGTTGGCGAATGTGAGAAACTCAACGGCAGAAGAAGTCGCGGCCACGACGGCTGCGAATTTCAGAAGGTTTTTTGGGCTTCGCGCCCCGGCCTCTCCGGCGCCGCCAAGGTAATTTTCAGGATGGCATTCGCTGTCCAGATGGTGAAGGGGATTTTCGAGTTAGTCCGCGAGGATTTGGCGCTCGTGGAGCGGGAAATTGCGGCGCAAAACGGCGCGGCGATTGAGCCGGTAAGCGAAATTTCCAGTTATTTGTGCGAAGGCGGTGGAAAGCGGCTGCGTCCTGCGCTGCTTTTGTTGGCTGCGGGCGCGTCCGGATATCGCGGCGAGAGCGCGATCCGCTTGGGCGCAGTGGTGGAAATGATTCACAGCGCCACGTTGATTCACGATGACGTGATCGACGGAGCGGATACGCGGCGCGGGCGTCCTAGCGCGAATGCGCGCTGGGGAAATCACATGAGTGTGTTGGCGGGCGACTGGCTGTACATGCAGTCGTTCGAAATGGCGCTACGCGAACGAAATTTTCCGATTCTCGATATCCTGATCGACCTCACGCAAAACATGGTGGAAGGCGAACTGTTGCAGCTTACGAGGCTGGGGCGCATCGATCTGAACGAAGTGGAAGCCACCGAGCTGGCGTATCGCAAGACCGCTTGTCTTTTTAGCGGATGCTCGCGGCTCGGCGCGGTTCTGGGCAAGCAGCCCAAAGCGGTGGAGGATGCGCTCGCGGAATACGGGCGAAATGCGGGGCTGGCATTTCAACTAGTGGACGACTTGCTGGACTTTACTGCGTCGCCGGAAAAATTGGGCAAGCCGGTGCTGAGCGATTTGAAAGAGGGCAAAGTTACGCTGCCGCTGATTTTTGCGTTGGAGGCTGTAGCGCTGGGTTCAGCGGATGGAAATGGCGATGGTGCGGGGCACGCGCACTTGCGTTCGAACGGCGATGGGCGACGGCTGGTGGCGAAAGTTTTGGAAGAGCGGGATTTTCAGAGCGTGCGTCCGGAACAGATTACGAAACTTGTGAAAGAGACGGGCGCGCTGGAGCGAGCGCAAAAGTTGGCGCGTGACTATGTTTGCCGCGCGAAGGCGAGTTTGAGCGAATTGCCTGCCACGGAATATCGGCGCGCGCTGCTGACTGTCCCCGATTTTATTCTCGACCGAGAAAATTAGTCTTCTGAGCCCGGAAACTCCCCCACGAATTCGCAACTTCGTATCAAATCAAAAGAGCTGCCAAGATGGCGGCGCCACACGAACATTCCTGCGCAGAGTCGCTTGTATTCCGGTTGGGCAATCCCTAAGATGCTTTGGATGAATTGTCGACAGAAAATTAGCATGCCGGCGTGGCGCGCATGATGCGGGATTGGGCCGCCTGGGCGATTGAAACTGCAAAACTTCGCGGAGCTACATACGCCGACGCGCGCGTGATGGACACTCGCCAGCGCGAAATCACCACAAAAAATGGGGAAGTTGGCACGCTGCTGGAATCCGAGTCGCTGGGAATCGGGATTCGCGTGATCGCGAGCGGCGCTTGGGGATTTGCGTCCACCGACCGGTTAACGCGTGAAGGCGTGCAAGCTTGCGCGGCGCAAGCTGTGAACATTGCGAAAGCTTCCGCGCTCGCGAAACATGCGGACGTTGCGCTCGCGCGCGAAGACGTTTATGTGGACACCTGGCAAAACCCGTTCGTCAAAGATCCGTTCCGCATTCCGGTGGAACGCCAAATCGATTTGCTGCTGCGCGCGGACAAGGAAATGCTTGCGGTAAAAGGCGTGACGCTGGCCGAAGGGTCCATGATGTTCCGCAAAATCGATCAGCTGTTCGTTTCCAGCAGCGGGTCGGTGATTCACCAGGTGAAAATGCAGTCGGGCGCTGGGATTGTGGCCACTTCGTTTGCGAAGAGCGAAATTCAGAAGCGGTCGTATCCGAATAGTTTTGGCGGGCAACATTCGTTGCAAGGTTACGAGCTGATCGAATCGTTTGATCTGGTGGGCAATGCGCAGCGTATTGGCGGGGAAGCGGTCGCGCTACACTCGGCGGCTCAGTGTCCGGAGGGGAGCAGCACGATTATTCTGGCCGGTTCGCAACTTGGATTGCAGATTCACGAATCGGTGGGGCACCCGATTGAGTTGGACCGCGTTCTTGGGCAGGAAGCGAATTTCGCGGGCATGAGTTTTCTCACCGTGGATAAATTGCGCAAATTGAAATATGCGTCAGACATTGTGAATGTGGTGGCAGACGCGCGACTGGAGCACGGGCCGGGACTTGGCACGTTCGCATACGATGATGAAGGCGTGCCGGCGCAGTGCACTCCCATTATTACAAACGGACTTTTTACCGGGTACTTGAGCAATCGCGAAACTGCCGCGGCGATTGGCGAAACGCGCTCGAGCGGGACCATGCGCACGGAAAATTGGAACCGGCTGCCCATGATTCGTATGACGAACATCAGTTTGAATCCGGGGACATGGAAATATGACGACTTGATCGCCGATACCGACGAGGCAATTCTGATGGAGACCAATCGATCGTGGTCCATCGATGACCGGCGATATCATTTTCAGTTTTCAACAGAAATTGGGTGGGAAATTAAGGGCGGCAAAAGGGGCCGCATGATTAAAAACCCGAGTTATAGCGGCATTACGACCGAGTTTTGGAATAGCTGCGATGCGATATGCTCTCGCGATCATTGGACGTTGTGGGGCACGCCGAATTGCGGCAAAGGCCAGCCGATGCAGACAATGGGCACCGGGCATGGGGCATCGCCGTCGAGATTTCGGAATATAAAAGTGGGAGTGGCGTTCGCCAAGTAGGAACCGACACCAAAAATGAAAAGTGGGAAGAAAAAATCGCGTTCGTCACGCGCCCGCGGCTCGCAAGGCGCCAAGACACACACGCAAACTGCGCTGGGCTCGGCCGCAAAAACTGAAAACAGTGCGCGATTTACGCTTTCGGAACTGCAACACATTGCCGACCGAGTGATCGGGTTCAGCGAAGCGGACGAAACGGAAATTGAAATCGATTCGACCACCGATGCGCTTACGCGATTCGCAAATAATACGATTCACCAAAACGTAGCGGAGCACATGCTTGCCATTTCGGTTCGAGCCGTAGTGGATGGACGCACCGCGCGTGCTACGACCAACAAAACTGACGAAGAATCGTTGCGGCGCGTAGCGGCGGCTGCGGCGACACTGGCGCGTCACCAGCCCGAAAATCCTGATTTGCTGCCAATACTTGGCCCGCAAAAATATCAGAAGCTGATGCGTTATTTCCCGGCTACGGCGACGGAAAATCCCATGGACCGCGCCCGTGCCGTCACTCGCGTGTGCAAAATGGCGGAAAAAGTGAAGCAAACTGCGGCCGGGATTTTTTCCAGCGGCGTGCATCAATCCATTTTGGCGAATTCAGAGGGATTGTTTGCCAGCCATCAGTACACCGATGCTGAATTTTCGATCACTATTCTGGAAGATAATTCATCGGGTTGGGCCAAAGCGAACTCGCCGGACATTCGCGATATCGATCCCGACGCACTCGCAGAGCGAGCCAGCAACAAAGCAATCGCTTCGCGCAAGCCGCGCGATCTGGAGCCGGGACACTATACGGCGATTTTGGAACCTTCCGCCGTGCTCGACATTATCGGTTCGCTTTTTTACGATTTTTCCGCTACCGCTGTGGCTGATAAACGTTCCTGCCTGAATGATCGCATGGGGAAAAAGATTTTTGGAGAGAACATCACATTGTGGGATGACGTGCACCATCCTCTCCAACTTGGCGCGCCCTACGACGGCGAGGGAATGCCGAGGCAGAAAATCCTGTTGGTGGACCGCGGCGTTCCAAACAACCTTGTTTACTCACGCGCAACCGCCAAAAAAATGAAAACAAAGCCGACCGGCCACGGTCTGCCGTTGCCAAACGAATTCGGTGAGGCGCCGATGAACCTGGTTTTCGCAGGCGGAGACAAGACCGTGGACGACATGGTGCGTTCTACAGAGCGAGGCATTCTGGTTACGCGGGCCTGGTATATACGCGAAGTGGACCCCTATGAAAAAATCCTTACGGGCATGACGCGCGACGGCACCTTTCTCGTTGAAAACGGACGCATCGCCAGCGGAATCCGAAATTTCCGCTTCAATCAAAGCGTGATCGAAATGCTTTCGAACGTGGAGATGCTGGGCCCCGCTGTGCGCGCTGCCGGAGAAGAATCGTTCGAGATGGTGGTTCCGGCAATGAAGGTGCGCGACTTCCATTTCAGCGAAGTAACGAAATTCTAAGTTTTCCCGCTACGGCTTATCGGGCTGCGCGCCGGGGCGGATAAAGTATTTCCACTTGTCCAGATCGGGTCGGACCGCGACGTCGAAAAATCCCACCATCATTTCATCGTAAGTTTGGTCGCCCCATCGCACGGAAGCATCGGGATCGGGATTGTGCAAGTTGTTGCGTGAATTGTCGTATAACGCGACGGCCTGCAGCATGGTGCCGGCTTTCAGCAAGCGCGGTTCGGCTAACCGATAGCTGAGCTGCCAGTAAAAATCATAATTCACGCGCAGAAGAGTTTCGATGTTTCCACTGGCGCCCACAATATTGTAGTCAAATTGTTTTCCACGCAGATGCATATGCGGAAAAAAACTGAGCAGAGTCGCGTCGTTGGGAAGCGTGCCGCGCGCTTCCACCCGATAATTATCCGCGCCCGGTGGAATCACGAAGTGATCGTTGGTCAGTTGCAGGGTGATCACGCGTTGCGTCGGCGGCTTGTTGGCGAAGACGATCCCGACGCCGGTCTGATCGCTGGCCGCGTGGCCGTGCGTGGTGTAATGCATCTGGAAAACCAAATCCGAACCGGCGGGAACGAATTTGGCCATCCCAGCGGGCCAATTATCCGGCGAGCTTCCGGGAGCGTACACCAGCAAAATATCGCTGTCAGTCCAATGCGCGCCGTGCCGGCTATCTTCATCCGTCATATCGGAAGCGGTGAACGGCACGCCCACGGGCGCGTGCCTGAGCCATTTTGAATCGGGAGGACGAATATAAACTACGGCGTGATGCACATTTTCACGGGATGACGGGCGAATTTCCGACATCTGCACCCATTTATCTTCCGCGAAACCGGTCGGCGCGATTTCGTAGGTGTACTCGATATCGCCGTGAGCGGGCAGCGCGACTGGCTTTGGCATTTTGACGATTACGTCAGGCTGCGAAATATTCCATCCTTGTACCCATTCTCGCGGCGGCGGCGCGTCTTGGGCATCTCCTGCTGGCGCATGCGCGTCGGCCCACGCCACTATCTTTTGAATTTCCGCTTCGGTTAGCGAAGGATCGTTTGAGAAATGGCCGAAGCGCGGGTAGGCGAACCATGGCGGCATTTTTCTTTTGGCCACGGCAATCGCAATTTCGTGGGCGCGCGAGCGCACATCGTCGTAGCTGACCAGGGGCATCGGCGCAATTTCGCCGCTGCGGTGGCAGCTCTGGCAGTGCTGCTGAAGAATCGGAAGAAGGTCGCGGTAGAAAACTGGCGGCGTAACTCCATTGGGCTTTACCTGTACTCTTGTTACGCGGGCGTGCGCGGCGGCAAAAATCACCAGAACAATAGCTGTGGCGAGGGTTGATATTTTCAGCGGCACAAGAAGATTAGTTACGCATTCTCAAAGGTTGGTTGCAAGGGCCAGATATCTCTACTCATTTGGTGAATTGAAGGCTGGAGATGGCGCGCGCGATGACGTTTTCTTGAATCTGCACCAAGTCCGTATCTGCGATGGTCATTCCGAATATGGTGTAGAGATGCGAGTCGTGGGGAATGTACACGACCACGCCGGACCAATCGCGCTGGTCAACGCTTCCGCGAAAATGGCGCTCGACGGCGGGTGCGCCGGAAATGGTGATGTGTTTTTCGTCCAGCGGTCGGAAGTTTTCCATAATTTCGCGGAGGCGGCGATCGGTAGCATCCATGCTGTTGGCAACGGATTGTGATGTGCCGCTCTGCTGGCCGATCAAAAGATATGTCGTCTGATCGTCGGTGCCCATCGCGGTGATTGAGCCGGGCAGAAGCGCGCGCGCGCCTTCAATCACTTTCCACGCGGGCGGCTTGTACATGCGAAAACCGTAAGTGTCGTTGACGTAGCTGTTGCCGTTTACTTCCTCGCGCATGGGTTCGGGCGGCGCAGGTTTTACCGAAGCAGGCGGAGTTGTTGGCGGAGCGCTTGCAGTGGCGGGATGGGCCGCAACAGCATTGGTTGCGGGTTTGCTCGCGGCTCCTGGCGCAGGGTTTGGCGAGCTTGAGCTGGATGATGCGACAGAATTTGTGGGAGCCGCTGAATTGTTCGCAACAGTCGGCGCTGGCTTTGAGGGTTTGGCGGCGGACGCGTCCGCGTCGGCTGATGCGTCTGCCGTGGGCTCGGATTTCTTGTCCGATTCTTTCTTTTTCGAGCCGGCAGATATTACGATCGATACGACTTGGTCTTTTTGCACTTCGGCGAAGCCGTAGCTTGTTTTCACTTTGAACGAATTTTCTTCAAATCCAACAATGGTGCCGCTTATGGTTGTGCCGTCTTTTAGTTTTAGCTCGTCGGCGCGCCCAGCGGGCAAATATGCGAAAAACGCGAGCGCCGCAATAGAAATTGCGCGCGTCAGTCCGCGGCGAAACTGTGAAACAAGAACCATATATTGAAGTATGGCGCTCGAGGCCGTGGCGGGCAAGTTCGGGCGCGAAGACTATGCCGGGTTAGTCAGCATGCGGCGGAGTTGACCTACTGCGGACCTAGCGTGCACGCCGGGATTTTGCTTTTTGCTGGGTCTTCGATCCGGGCTTTGGCGATGGAATAATCGCAAGAAGTTCCGGCTTTATCCGTGCGAATTCGGACTCGAGCGCGCGAAATTGGGGTCCAGCGTTAAACAAATGGCCGGAACGTCCCATGGCTTCCAGACCGCGCGCCATTGAAACTGCTTTCGCCGCGCCGAAGATTGCGATGGAGCCTTTTAAGGCATGTGCGGCGCTGGCGAGTTTCTGCGCGTCCTTCTTCGCAATGGCGCGGCGGATCCGAGAAAGAGTTTTGGGTGCGTCGGCCAGAAAAGTTTTGATCAGGGAGCGCTGGAGTTTTTTGTTTCCTCCCGTAGCGCGATGCAGATGCCCGGCGACGCTCTCGTCCTCTACCGCGGGTTGATGGGCGCTGGCAGGAGCCGGGACGTCAGGAGCGGATTGCGCTTCACCGATTTGCTGTGACTTTTCCGTCTGGTATTCGACGACCTGATACAACTTGTCCATGTGAACGGGCTTGGCTATGAAGGCGTCCATGCCCGCGTTGAGACAACGACGCGCGTCTTCGTCCGTTGCGTTTCCTGTGAAGCCGACAATACGAAGGTGGCGGCGAGTGGAAGTTTCCATTTTGCGAATCGCGCGAGTGGCGTCCAAGCCGTTCATGCGCGGCATTTCCTCGTCCATCAGGACAACGTCGAACGAATTACGATCGAGTGCGGCGAGAGCTTCGATTCCGTCGGCGGCAGTGGTGACCGAGTGGCCGCGCTTTGTAAGCAGCTCGCTAACGAGTTCGCGATTTATTTCGGTGTCTTCGGTGACGAGGATGCGCAGAAACTTTGCCGGCGGGCTGCGGCGAACAGTTGGCGGAGGCGCGACATTTGTGGCGCTATCTTCGTGTTCGTCTGCGGTTGTTCGTTCATACGATTTCGCGTCCGCGTCCGCGCGCGGGAGCCGAAACCAAAAGCGCGCGCCGCCTTGCGCGCGCGTTTCCGCGCCGATCGTTCCGCCCCAGCGTTCCACCGTGATCTTGCAGAAATAGAGGCCGAGGCCTGCTTTGCCGGAATGACCCTTACCTTTTGAGAAAAGGGCGAAGAGTTGAGTCGTCGGCAAATCCGGCGGGAGGCCGGGGCCTAGGTCATCCACGAAAGCGAGAACGCTTTCGCCTTGATCTTCCACGCCGATAGTGACCGTGGAATTGGGAGGACTGTGACGCAGAGTATTTTCGAGCAAGTTGCCGAAGATCCGATCCAGGCGCGGTGCATCGCCGACTACATGCCAGTCCGATAAAGCGTTTGACGGAGGCGCGAAGCGAAGGTTGACGCCTTTGTCTTTGAACGCGGAAGAAAATTCCTCGATGGCTTGTTGAACGCAAACGGCCAGATCCGGTGGTGGCGCGCCGCTCTTATCCGCAGATCGCTGCGCGATGAGATCGCCGGAAAACGCGGAGAGGATGCTACGGATCATCAATTCCTGGCGTTGCGATTCGCGCTGACCCGCTTCTACATATTTTTCAACCGGGGGAGGCAAATGTTCGAGGCGCAGCAAATTGAAGCAACCGCTGATGGCGGTAAGAGGTTGCGAAAGATCGTGAACGATGCAATGCAGCAGAATTTCTTTTTTTTGGATTTCGCTGAGGAGCTGCTCATGGGCCAGCAGGGAATCGCGGGCGGTTTGGAACCATTGCTGTTGTTCGGCAAAGTGCGCGGCAAGATTGCGCAGGATCAGGATTCTCTTTTTCTCGAGGGAGAGAGCGAAGGCCTCGAGCGGAACTTCGCGGCCGCTTTTATCGCGTTCCATCCAGTTTCCCGAGCTGACCGAGCCTTCCGCTTGGGAGCTCCAGAAATCTTCGGCGTCCACCAGGAAATTTTCGAGGAAAGGAGACTTTTCGTCCAGACGCACGCGCGTTGCGTTGCGAGAATGCAATTCGAAGGTGTCGCGACACCATGCGGGGTAATCGCCAATCGGAGAGAATTCCCCTTGGCCCAGCGATTCGAACAAAGCGTAACCCTGGCTGGTGAGGAACGATTCGAAAATAGAATTCGAGGACATTTATTCAGTCAGAGTGGCGGCGGCCAATTGTGAAAAAAGTTGTTCGACGGAAGCGCCGGTTTTGGCGCTGGTCCGAAGTATAATCCATCCAGCGGCGCTGAGTTCTGATTCGCGGTCGGAGTCGATCTCCCATCTATCGACTAAGTCACTCTTGTTCAAAACGAGGATCGCAGGAACCTTCCCGACTTCTTGCATTACGCGTTGGTTCAAGGCGAGAGCGTCTTCAAGGGTTTGGCGGCGCGTGCCGTCAATGACGAGCAGGTAGCCGGACATGCCGCGGAGATAGGACATGTGAATTTTCTGATACACATCTTCGCCGTGAATGTCCCACAGAACCAGAGTTACGTCTTCGTTGTTTACGTGAACTACTTTCTTATCGACTTTTACACCGATGGAAGTTTGATACGCCTCGGAGAAAAGGCTTTCAACGAAACGGCGCACCAGGCTGGTTTTGCCTACGGAGAAGGAGCCTAACATGCAGATTTTCTTTTGGAGCATTCGGCGCTCGCTTAGTTTCCGGACGAGGGTGGAGTGAAAGTGATCCTAAAAGTGACGCTGCGATTCAGGCGGCGGCTTTCTTCGGTGTCTTCAGGACGCAAAGGTTGCGTAGCACCGACGCCGCGCGTGTGCAAATTCGCAGCTGGAGCGCCGCCGCGGACCAGAGCGCCGCGAATATTGTCGGCGCGCTCCTGGCTGAGCAGCATGTTCGTGCCCTCGATGCCGGTGCTGTCACTGTGGCCGGTGAGTTCGACGGTTGTTTGTTCACCCAGACGGCTGGCCCTGTAGACAATTTCGCGGATTCCTTTTTGAATTTGAGCGAAGGTGTTTTCCTGGCCCGCTTCCAGTTCGGCGCGGCCAATGGGGAAGACGAGTATCACGGATTCGACGGCGCTTTTCGGCGCGTTGAGCTGCAACAGATGCGAATTCTGAAGATGAGATGTATCGACCGACGCCACTCCGGCAATATAAGGCGCGCGTTCCTGAACGCGCGAGATCCACTGAGGCGAGGCGGTCCCTTCCACATGCAACTCGCCGTGATTTTCGGAAAGTGTGACGCCTTCTGGCGGATGCAATAATTGGCGAGCGCGCTGCGCTACCATGGAGTCGTCCAAAGAATAGTAAGGAGCTAAATCGAACTGGGCGTTTTGCGGATCGAGGCCTGCTTGTTTGAGCAAGGTATTCGGATCTGGCGCGAGGGGATCCTTGAAGCCTTGTATGTGGTAGCGGCCGCCTTCGCGGCCGTAGGAAATAACCACGATGCCGGGCTGTCCGCGAACAGCGTGAAGAAAACGCGACCATTCGTACCTTAGATACATCGAGTAGCCAAAATAGGCGACGAGCAGGACGCCGAGTATCGCTAAGGTTGCGAGCGCGGCGCTCGGTCTCTTTTTTGCTGCGGGTTCGCGATGCCGCGCGGCGAGAAGACGTATTAACGGTTCTTCGGCGGAGAGAAATGGCGCGGCGTCGCCTTTGAAATTTTCCAACGCCGAACTGTAGCGCTGCTGAATTTCTTCGAGGGCTTCTTTCATCGTGAGGCGATAATCCGACGGAGCGTGTCCGCGAATTACGGCGGCGAGCACTGCGTCAGGGCCTTCTTCGATCCAGACTTCAAGTTCGCCAACGTTCAAACTGTCGAGCGATTCTTCATTCTTGGAATCGAAAGAATCCCGCACGAACTGCTGAATCGCGGAGAGCATGCCCGCGACCAGGGAAGCATCCTGCGTGGCGACTTGACGCGCGACGACGTGGCTGAGGACGAGTCCAGTGTGTCGATGAATCAGGAAGACTTGCTCCACGCGAAACAGCAGGCTGTGCATCAGCACGATTTCGGCGAAAGGTTTTCCGGTACGAAGAGCTTCGATTCGCCATTTGATTCCGCGGGCGGAAAGGCTGTGTTCGAGAGCTTCGTTGAATGACTCGAGCATGCCGCGAAGGGCCTCGCTGATCGATTTCCGGATAGCGGGACCCATCACGGGGAACAAGGCATCGGCCAGAGGGTGTGGGTCGTGGCGAACGGACTCGCGGAGAGTTTCCTGCACGGTGGGGGCCAAGGCCTGGGCCAAGGCGCGTTCGCCATGCTGATCGCGGCGCATGCTGATGGCTTCGGCGACTACCGAGCTGACATCCCGCGTGCGCCGAGCGCGATCGTCGAGACGCTCTTGTATGTCCGCAAGCTCTTCCTGCTCGGGCGCGATGATTAAGTGGCGGAGCTCTTCGTAGGCGTGATTATTGGCTGAAGGATTTTCTTCCGTTTGATTGTCGGGAGCGCGGCGATGTGCTTGGTCGGCCATGTTAGACCATCAGGGTTTTCCCGGCGGGACTCGGATTGCGTCCCAGCCGAGAACCTGTGAGTGCGTTTCGCTCGTTTCCTACTCTTCGGGCAATTCGAACTTGTTCTTCAGGCGCAGAGAGAATTCATTGAACAAGTCCGCGAGAGACGCGCGATCGGTTTTTTCGTCGCGCAGGACGTCCACTTCGCGATTCAGCGCGGCAGTGGTTTCGCGGCGCAGCTTGTCGATTTCCGCGGAGACGGATTTGGAATGCTCGAGAAGCTTTGCGCGAAGCTCGCTTTGCCCGTCCGACATCTGCTCTTCGAGCTGCGAAAGCTTTTTCTCGATAATTTTGGCCCCGTCCTTGATTTCGCGCGAAATTTCTTTGAGCCCTTCGCTGCGCTCGGACTTTTCGCTCTTTACGCGCGTGCTTAGGGAATCGACTTCTTGCCGCACGAACGCGCCCAGGGTATCGAGGCGCTTGGTCATGTCTTCGCGAAGGCCTTCGATGGCTTTGGTGACGTTGTCTTCCAGGCGCACGAAACGTTTTTCATAATCGCGCATCTGCGAACCGAACAAAATATCGCGTATTTTGTCTACATTTGCGCCTTCCGGAGCTTCTTTATTTGACGGATTAGGGTCTTTCGCCGCGGATGCCATTTTGCGACCTCTCCTTTTCGGACTCTTGATCCCCTGCCTGCGGGACGTTCGGCTGGCTTTTTGGGGCATGCGCCGGAGGCTACTACGAAAGCCGTTTTACCGCAACAGGACGAGCGATCTGGGCGATCTGGCCCTCGGGAGGGGCTATTTGACAGGCAGAGGCGTTCGAGACTAGCATCCCTGAAAGCGAACGCGACCTAATGAGCAACCACCCAAAATTATTTACGCCACGCGAAGCGGCGCAAGTGCTGGGAGTCAGCTACCCTACGGTGAAGCAGTGGATCTATAAGCGCAAGATTAAAACGGTGAAGACGGCCGGCGGCCATCACCGGGTGCCGGAAAAAGAAGTGGACCGGTTCTTGTATCGCGAATCGGACCGCGCAGAAGTCCCGGCGCGCCGCAGCAATTACCGGCGCATCAGCGGGCGCAATCAACTGGTGGGACGCGTAACGGACGTGAAGCTAGGCGGTCTGATGGCGCAAGTGAGCATTTCGATTGGCGGGCAGCACATCACCTCCATTATTACGGCAGATGCGGTGCGCGAAATGCGACTCCAGAAAGGCCAGAAAGTGGCCGCGCTTGTGAAATCCACGGAAGTAATGATCATCCGCATTTGATTCGCGCTTTTGAAAACTCTCTCTTTTCGCGTGCAACATAGTTCCCACCGTAGAGTCATCTATTAGCGTATTGACTTGCTAAATTCAGTCACATAAAGTCGTATTCCTTGTGCCCGGCGTGTTGCACAATAATTTAAATTGAAGGATTCCCTTATGAAACTCAAGTTCTATTTCCTTCTCTTGACGGGTGTCTTGATCTGTTTGCCGATTACCACGAATGCTCAGGATCCCGGCGGCAAGCTGGTTTCAGTAACAGCCGCGGACACATCGACCGAGGCGTCGCGGGGCACGGCTGATGCAGGGGCGAGCCTTTCCGGCGTGGTGACAGACCAAACCGGCGCAGCCCTTTCCGATGTCGCGGTGACAATCAAGAACGTCGACACGTCTGCAACGCGCATGGTCCTAACCGACGGCGCGGGGCACTACCAGGAGTCCGGGCTGCCTGCGGGGCGCTTCGAGATTCGAGCGGCCAAAAAAGGGTTCGCCGATGAAACGCGCGCGAGAATCAGCTTGGCGGTAGATCAGGGCGTCACGGTTGACATTAAGATGCAGCAGAAGGTGAAGGGCCCCGACCCGTGCACGAGCGGCAAGGAGTTCGCCACCACGGATTGCGCGCTGACTTGGCACGGCGTCACGCTGTACGGTGCGTATGACATCGGCGTCGGCTGGGTCAGCCACGGCTTACCGGTAAACGGCTATAACTACGAAGGTGAATCTCTGGTGAACCGGAACGGCGCCGGATCTCGATTCGTCGTCGCGCCGAACAACTTGCAGCAGACGGGTTTCGGCATCAGGGGCAAGGAAGAGTTTGTACATGGCTGGTACATTGTGTTCAACGCTTCGACTGGCATCAATCCGAACTCCGGCCTGCTCGCCGACGCGTCAAAGACCAATATTGTAAACAACGGCCTTCCTCGGAGCAGCTATTCGGAAGCTATCGACGGCGCGCGCGCGGGCCAACCTTTCAATGACGAATACTATGGCGGTGTATCGTCCGACCGTTTCGGTACGATCACCTTCGGTCGTCAGCGCTCGCTCGGCACCGATGCGATGCTCCAGTACGATCCAGTCGGCGGCGGCTATGGCTTTTCGTACATCGGGTATAACGGCACGATGGCCGGCGGCGGCGACACCGAAGACAGCCGTTGGGACGACGCCCTGAAGTATCGCCTCACCTATGGCCCGGTCCATTTCGGCGCGATGTATAAATTCGTCAATGGTTCTGGCGGCTGCTTCTCGGCCAACATGGTCTGGACTGCCGCCGACTGTACGCCGGAAGAGCCGCATAACAACGCGTTTGGATTCGATCTCGGCGGCGAACGCGGCAACTTCTCAGCCGACGCCGTCTACCAACACTACAACCAGGCGATCAGCGTATTGAACCCCTTGCTGGGGCCTCAAAGTCTGTCGGCGCCATATCAATCGACCACGGACAGCATCAATACAAACCCGATCAGCGGGCCCTCCGGCAATCTGATCGACCCTAACGGCACCGTATATGGCATCGTGACCGACAACAACGCCATCATGTTCGCTGCCAAATATAAGTGGGACCCATTCAAGTTTTATGCGGGCTACGAATACATCTGGCAGAACAACCCGAAGAACCCCTTGGGCGTTGGCGCCTCGGACATGGCCGGCTATATCATGAGCGGGGTCGAAGACAACAATCTTGATACACAGAAGTTGGTGAATATCTGGTGGACGGGAGCGAAATACACTTACCGCACCAAAACCGACGTCACTTTGTCGTGGTATCAACAGCGGCAGAACGATTTTCGTCTTCCGCCGACCTGCTCGCCCTCAGCCGGTTTCCGCAGTTCCTGCGCGGGTACCCTCAATGAGACATCGATCTATTTAGACCAACACTTCACCAAGCGTTTCGACGGCTACGCCGGAATTGCATATTCCTACGTGGACGGAGGTCTGGCCATCGCCATTCCTCATGGCCCTGGCGTCCCCTATAACCACCACAGCAACTTTGCTCCGACAATCGGTGTTCGTTTCGCCTTCTGATCGTTTGCGCGGCGGGCTCAGTCGAGAGCTCACATGGGTACCTGAAAAGCGCAATCGGCGGCGGCTATGCAATTGCGGTGACGCAATTGCATCCGACAAACCACGTCGTCATTTGCAGGGTGCGGTTCCCGTCCTAGCAGAAGAGCGAATTTGTCGGGTGTAGTTGCCAGCGCGCCCTGCAACCAAAAGCAACGCATGGTTTGCCGAGTTTGAGGTCCGTTACTTTCCAGGCTTGGCGAGTGGAACCGCGAAGAACATTAGCGGCTTGTTGCCGGGAATGACTGCCGCGTCGGGAACATAAAGGACGGATGTGTCTGCGAGCGACATGTCGCGGGCGAGATCGAAGAAAAGAAATCCGCGGACGGTAGTACCCGGGGCAACGATCTCGCCATCGAGCGCAAGCGGAGAAAGTATCTCCTCCATTTGCGCGGCCTTTTTATCTCCGCCGGGAAGAGAAAGGCTCGGCACGCGCGGAGGCTTTGGTCCGCTGGGGCCCTTGGGATGCGCGATCAGGTAGGCGGCATCGGCGGGGCTGAGCGAATTAATATCCTGTTGCCCTCCATTTTGAAAATGGATTTCGAGTTGAATCGTGTCCAGATTCACTCGAATGGGATGGTCCGATTCGTTGCGCAGAAAAACTTCCACCGGCAGGATTCCCACGTCCACCGGATTCGCTTTACCGAATTTTTCTTTTGCACGAGCATGATCGGTATAGGGATCGGCAAGGACAGTCATACCTTCGTGAGTGTCGTGGGCTACGGACGGCGCGGGCGAACCGTCGGGCGTATGCTTCGCGGCAGGCGCTTGCGCGAAGATAGCGCTGGTGCACAGTAACAATCCCGCTAAGGTTAAACCGCTCGATCGAATCATATTGGAATTTTCCAGCCGGGGGTTTCGATGCCCGGTGTCGGCGGGAAGTTGTGCATGTTTCCGGCTTGCTGCCACTATAATACCCAATTTGTGTGCGAAGTTGCTGGGCGAAGCGCATGATGTCGAGGGCGCGATCGGCACAAACCTTCCCATGTATTTCTTATATCGCATCGTCACCGCGGTGGGCATGTTCGTGCTCGCGCCGTACTTCGCGTTGCGCGGGTGGCGGCGCGGCGAGCGTCGCGGCGCGTTGCGCGAGCGCCTGGGAATTCTGCCTGCGAATATCGTTGCTTCTGCAAATAATGGTGCGGCCGAAGCAGCCGGTTCTGTTCGCGATGGAGGAGCAATCTGGGTCCACGCAGTTTCTGTTGGCGAAGTTCTAGCCGCTACTCCCCTGGTCGAAGGACTCAAGCGCAAATTTCCGGGTCGTGCGGTTCTGGTGTCCACCTCCACTGAAACGGGACAACGGCTTGCGTGCGAGCGACTGAAATCCGCCGACGCCATTTTTTATTTTCCTCTCGATTGGATTGTTCCGGTGCGCAAGGCACTGCGAGCAATTCGTCCGGCTGTCGTAATCGTAATGGAGACGGAAATCTGGCCAAATTTTCTTAGGGAATCGCGGCGCGCGGGTATCCCGGTCATTTTCGCGAACGCGCGTATCTCCGAGAGATCCTTTGCGCGTTTCGAGCGCTGGCGATTTCTCGTTGGCGGGTTTTTTGCCAGAACGTTAGCGGAGGCGGATCTTTTCTTAGCGCAAAGTGAGGAGGACGCCAAACGTTTGGTCGGTATGGGCGCAGCCGAAGATCGCGTAGAAATTGCCGGCAATATGAAATATGACGTGTCGCCTGCGCCGCTCGGCCAGTTTGGTACATGGCTTGAAACGCAAATTCGGCAGCAGGAACGCTGGCCAGTGTTGGTGGCTGGAAGCGTGGTCGAGGGTGAAGAAGAGGCCGTCCTGGCTGGTTACGATGCCGTGCAGCGGCAATGGCGACGGACGCTGTTGATACTTGCGCCGCGAAAGCCCGACCGATTTGCCGCTGCGGAAAAAATCGCGGCAGAAGCTGGCTGGAATACTTTGCGCCGGAGCCAGCTGAATCTCGGCGAGGTTCTGCCTGAGAATATCGATGTGCTGATTCTAGATTCGATCGGCGAGCTTGCTGGATTGTATTCGCTGGCGGATGCCGCGTTTGTGGGAGGGTCGCTCGTCCGCGCGGGCGGGCACAACATTCTGGAGCCGGCGTGTTTTGCGCGTCCACCGGTATTTGGACCGTCCATGGAAAATTTTTCCGAGATGGCGGATCAATTTCTGGATGCGCATGCGGGCGTGCAAGTTGCGAATGGCCAGCAACTCGGAGAAGTGTGGGTGCAACTAATCGAAAATAATGCGATGCGCGAACGCATGGGCAATGCCGCGCGCGATATAGCGGAACGTAATCGTGGAGCTACGGCGCGTTCGCTGAATCGTATTGCGTCGATCATTGCCGATGGTAGTAGTGCGGTCGGTGGGACTGGCGCGAAGGAACTAAATTCAGTGGGGCGCGGAGAAAAGGGAAGCGCAGCGTGACGTTCAGAGAGTCACTTCTCTGGCCGCTGTCGCTATTTTATGGCGCTGTGGCGGCTCTTCGCGCGCGCGCGTATGCCAGAGAAATTTTTCGGCGGCGCCGTTTGGATGGCGTGGTGATCAGCGTGGGGAACCTGACTGTGGGCGGGACCGGCAAGACCCCGATGGTTTTGTGGATCGCCGAGCGCCTGCTGGCAGAAGGCAAAAGCGTGGGAATTCTCACGCGCGGGTATCCAGGTAAGTCGGCGGCTCTTGCGGCGGAATCTAAAACGACTAGCGGATCGGAGATCATTTCTACGAGTGACGAAGTTCAGCTTCTGAAATCTCGCCTCGCGGAGCGTGTGCTGTTTGGAATTGGTGCGGATCGTTACAAAAACGGACTTGCGCTCGCGGGTCGCGGAGTGAAATGGTTCATTCTTGACGACGGATTTCAGCATTTGCAACTCGCGCGAAATGTGGACGTTGTTTTGATTGACGCGAGCAAGCCTTTTGGCGGAGGCCATGTGCTCCCGGCAGGGCGTTTGCGAGAGCCGCGCGGGGCGCTGAAGCGCGCGGATGTAATTGTCATCACGCGCAGTAACCATGCGCCGGCGATTGAGTCGGTTGTGCGGCACTACTCAAGCGCACCGATTTTTTACGCACACACGGAATTAGACTCGGTGCGCTCGCGTTGGGGGTCGCAACTGCTACCTGCGGAGCTGCGTGGCAAAGCGCTGTTTGCTTTCTGCGGGATAGGCAATCCCGGAGCGTTCTACACCGACTTGCGCGAATGGGGCTTTCAAATTGTTGGCCATAAGTCTTTCCGCGATCATCATCGCTTCACGGCGGCCGACATGGCCGAGATCGAGAAGGAAGCCAGGGAAGCAGGAACCACCGAGCTGATTTGCACGGAGAAAGATAGTTTCAATCTGCCGGAAACTTTGACGTCCATGGATTTGTGGGTCTGCGCAATTTCGCTGCGCGTGGATCGGGAAGACGAATTCTTGCGGACCGTGCTCAGCAAGGCTGACTCGGAGGTTCACGAAGGCATGCGAAATTAGATTTTGTTGGTTACAAGTAGCCTGTGGCGGATTGCCGCATTCATTGCCGCTGTGATACTTTGCGGCCAACCTCTAAAATGCATCCTGTTAATCTGAGACACGAGGAGATTTGTTGAGCGCCAGACGGGCAAAAATCAAGCCGAGCTCAAAGAAGCAATCGAGTGCTGCGGTGCGGGCAACGGATACAACCGTTGACCTCACTCGGCTTCTCGATATCGTCGCGACTTTCCCGCGGAGAACAATTTGTGTAGTCGGGGACTTTGTATTGGATCAATTTGTGTCCGGCGAAATATCGCGCATATCGCGTGAAGCGCCTGTGTTGATCCTGCGCCATCGTCGAACCGAAGCGTACCCGGGTGGCGCGGCAAACGCCGTGAACAACCTTGCCGACCTTGGCGCGCGCGTTTTGCCTGTGGGCGTTGTGGGGGACGACGAAGGCGGCAAAATCCTGCTCGATTATTTTCGCGGGAAACGAATCGATACTTCGGGAATTTTTCGCACGCGCGATCGTGCAACGACCACAAAAACGCGCTACCTTGCCGGGTGGACTCATACTACCGAGCAACAAGTTCTTCGCGTCGATAGCGAACCGCGGGAAGAGCTGCCTGAGCGCGTCGAGGAATCGCTTTCCCGCAAGGCTCGCAAAAACGCGAAGAACGCCGACGCTGTTCTTGTTTCCGACTACGGGTTGGGAGCGGCGTCGCCGGAAATAGTTCGCAAGCTAAGTGCGAAACGCATGACGCTGGATTCGCGTTATCGATTGCTCGAATATCGCGATGCGGCAATTACGGCTGCCACGCCGAATGAGCCCGAGCTCGAAGCTGCGTATCACCTGACCGTGGGAAACGACATGCAGAAGCTGGAAGAGTCGGGCCAGCGAACTCTGCGCGATTTGGGTTTGGAAGCGTTGCTTGTGACGCGCGGAAAAGACGGAATGGCTCTTTTCGAGCGAAGTGCGGGCAAAGAAGCGCGCCTGCGCAACATCGCAATTTATGGCTCCGATGCACCGGTGGACGTGACCGGCGCAGGCGACACCGTGATTGCGGTGTTTACTCTGGCGCTGGCCGCGGGCGCTTCGTATCTGGAAGCTGCTCACCTCGCAAATTACGCCGGCGGAATCGTAGTGATGAAGCGGCGAACTGCAACCGTCACACGCACAGAACTGGAAGCCGTATTGCGTCGCGAAGCTACCGCGCAGCGCTGAATTCCATGGATACCCGCGAAAAAATATTGTCGCGCGAAGGTCTGCACGATGTGCTGGACGAGCATCGGCGCTCCGGCCGCAAAGTTGTGTTCGCGAACGGCGTTTTCGATCTGCTGCACGTGGGGCATGTGCGCTATTTGCAAGCGGCGCGCGAAGAAGGCGACTTGCTCGTCGTGGGGATTAATTCGGACGCTAGCACCCGGTCTTTGAAAGGCGCGGGCCGCCCGATCTTAACGGAACGCGCGCGCGCCTCTTTGGTGGCCGCTCTTGCCGCGGTGGACTACGTTGTGATCTTCGACGAACTCGACGTGCACGCGCTGCTTCGCGAGTTTCAACCGGATGTTCACGCGAAAGGCACGGACTACACTGCCCACACCGTTCCGGAACGCGAGCTTGCAACGCTGCTCGGAATTCGTATAGCGATTGTCGGCGATTCCAAAAATCATTCCACGCGCGAACTTCTTGCCCGCTTACGCGACCAGAAAGATGTCTGAATCGCGCTTCCTGCTAGTTCGGCTCGGATCATTGGGCGATATTGTGCACGCGCTTCCTGCCGCGTCTGCGATTCGCCATACATTTCCGGACGCTCGCGTCGATTGGCTGGTTGACTCGAAGTGGACGCGCTTGCTGGAAGGGAACGCCGATCTGAACAGTGTAATTTCAATGGAAGGCAAAAGCGCGGCGGGAATCTCCGCCGCGGTGCGGCAGTTGCGTGCAGCGAAATATACGCACGCGATCGATTTTCAAGGACTTTACAAATCCGCGCTGTTGGCTTTCGCATCCGGCGCGCCACGGCGAATAGGGTTTCAGAGAAGTTACGCGCGCGAGGGATTTGCGTCGGTACTCTATACAGATCGATTGAACCCGCGAGGGCCGCATAAGGTCGATCACAACCTCACGCTCGCCGAGCGCGCCGGCGCCCAGGTCGAAAATCCGCGATTTTCGCTAGCGGTTCTTCCGGAAGATGACGAGCGTGTTTCTCGCGAACTCGCCGTCCACGGCTTGCAGGAATATTTTGTGTTGAATCCCGGAGGAGGCTGGCGCTCGAAATGCTGGCCAGCCGAGCGTTATGGAACGCTGCATGGTCAACTTGCCGAGAGATATGGTTTGCGCGGAATTGTCACATTTGGCCCGGGTGAAGAAGACTTGGCGCAAGAAATAATTCGTGCTGCAGGAGATCCTGCTCCTATTGCGCTGCCGCTTGATCTTGGTCCGCTAATGGCTGCGCTGCGCCGCGCAAAATTCGTAGTGTCTGCCGATACTGGGCCGCTGCATCTCGCCTGCGCGCTTGGTGCGCCGGTGGTCGGATTGTTTGGGCCTACCGATCCCGTGAGAAATGGTCCGTACTCTTCAGACGTCGTTGTCAGAAATCCACGATTCAGCGAAACGACATATCGCCGCGGCGCGTCTTACTCGCCGTCCATGCTTTCAATCACTGTTGGGCAAGTATTTGACGCGGTCGAACGCCGCTTGAGGCGTAGTACGTGAGCCAGCCCCGAAAATTCTGGATGCGTTGGCGAGTGCGCGTCGGATATCCGGTGGCGATTCTTTACTGGGTTCTTGCTACGCCAAAGCCCCATTGGATCGCAATTGGCGCTGTGATCGCGGGGCTTGGTTTGATCATTCGCGCAGCAGCTTCGGGACAACTGCGAAAGAATGAAGAACTAGCCACCTCCGGAATTTATTCAGTTACGCGAAATCCGCTTTACTTGGGAAGCGCGATTCTCGCAGCAGGATTTATTGTCGCGGGGCACTCTTTATGGGCTGGGTTGCTGGTAGCTGTTTATTTCTGCGTGTTCTATTACGCGGTCATGCGTAACGAGGAAGAAGAGCTGCGCGCGAAGTTCGGAGCTTCGTTTGAAAAGTACGCCGCCAACGTTCCACTTTTTTTCCCAAACATTTTTCGCGGCCCGAAACAGCCTGTAGATGGCGCGGCGCCAAAGGTTTTTTCCTGGGCGCAGTACCGGCGAAATCGCGAATATAAACCGCTGATTGGAACCATAGGCGCTTTCGCCATGGTGTGGTTTAGAATGTGGTTTCGAACGCGCTACGGATTTTAGGCTTTTACTGCAGGCGGTAGATGGCGTGCATCACGCGTTGAAATTTCGGCCTGTATAACAGATCGAAGGCGCGTTCTTTGCCGGGGAACATTTCCAGCGCAACTCGCCGCGTTGCCGCAATCATTCCGGAGGCTTCTTCCGGCGTCAGGTCGCCCGCAGCGATCGATTCCAACGTTAATTGGACCAGGATCCGCAGGCGGCGAATGCGTCTGCTTTCGTCGTCAATCTGCTCCTGCGTAGGCTGAAACGACGTGCTGTTTTCGACGGGTTCCATAAACGGGTCCCTGAAGGCTTTCTAAGGGTATTATGGACTTGGCCTCAAGACCGCGCAATAGTACTGTGGAACAGTGTTCGAAGATATTTTTCGGGGAATTTAGATGACTGAAAATTCGTCACATCAAGAAGCTCACGACCCCACGCAAGAGCGCGTCGTTGTCGCCTACACCGCCGGGACTGCCGCGGAGGCTATGGTAATTCGAGGACTCCTGGAAAGTGCGGGGATTAGTTCGCCCGGTTCTGGCTCTAACGATCCTTTTCCGTTACGCGAGTCGCCGGAAGGTACGCACGGGGTTGAGGTGTACGTCCTTCAACCGCGTGCGGAAGAAGCGCGGCAACTTATCGAGGAGTACCAGAAGGATAATCAGTCTTCTGCCGCCGAAGCCGACGACTCCGACGAAGCGTAGAGCGGGATCGTGCCGTAAAATTCCACGATAATCTGCGGTCTTACTGCGGATGCGATTCTGCGAATGGGTGCACTTCGGGAGTGTGGCCGTCGGTCCGTGCAGTGACTTCGCCGTCGCGATCGGTGCGCAGGAACCGCACGCCGGCGCAATGCGAGGCACCAGGCGGATGCCGCGCGCCTCCGCCAAACTAAAATTAGACCGGCAAGGATTGCAACGGCTGCGCTGGCGAACCAAATTTTCGGCGAACTCTGCTAGCGGCTGGCGAAGCCAATGTCTGTCCACAGCGCAGGTAATTTCATTCGCGTCGACGCAAACGCACAACCGTCTCCATGTGAAATGTCTGCGGGAAAAGATCGAACAAGTTAAATTCGACGGGTTCATAGCCAGCTTGCACCAGTACGGCGAGATCGCGCGCGAGCGTAGGAGGCTCGCAGGAAACATAAGTAATCCGTGGGGTTTGCAAGCGGCCCAGGCGCTTGGCGGCTTCCGGAGCTAGACCATCACGCGGCGGGTCCAGAACAACCAGCTCAGGGCGCTCTTTATTTCTTTCGAGAAAACGTTCAACGTCCGCTGTGCGAACTGTGATTGAGGCCAGCCCGCGCATATTGATTTCGAGGTCACGCGTAGCAGCAGGATTCGATTCCACGGAGATAACTCGCTCGAAGTGCTTGGCGAGCGGAATCGAAAATAATCCCACCCCGGCGAATAAATCTAGGGCGACCCGGCCGTTTTCGGTATCGCAAACAGTTTGGATTAGATCGTCAACCAGAAACCGATTCACTTGAAAAAATGAAAAATGTCCGACGCGATATTTTGCGCCGGCAGCTTCGGTCTCCAGAAAACCCGGGCCGAAAAGTTCCATGCGGTCGTGGCTAGGATCGTGAAACAAAATACTGGCGGCTTCCGGAACAACGCCGCGAATCGTCTCAGCGTGTTCGGCGACGCGAGAGGGAAAACCAGCGAAGGTGGCCGTGAGTAACAGTTTCGCATTGGCGAGTGTGCTTAGGTCTCCAGAGCCTTCATTGCTGAACGCTTCAATTTCGCGAAGCTCGCGCGGAAGTACGCCTGTGGCGAGAGCCTCCCGAAGTGCCAGCAATGTTTTAAGGAGCAGCGGCGACAGAATGGCGCAATCTTCCACCGCGCACAGCGCCGTGGAACTCGCGCGAAAATACCCAATCTCGAGCTTGGCTATCGTTTCACTAGCTGCGCCAGAAGCTGCTTGCGATGATGAGCCGGATGCCGCTTCCGACGGTCGACGAATTTTCCATTGCGCGCGATTGCGATAGCCCCAGGCCGGCGAGGCGTGCGCTTTGATCTCGCCGGTCCAATCGAGTCGGCCGACGCGACGCAACGTTTCGCGCAAAATTTCAGTTTTGTATTTGAGCTGCGCTTCGTTTGGAATGTGCTGGTAATTGCAGCCGCCGCAAATCCCGAAATGAGGGCAGGGCGGCAGAGTGCGTTGTGGCGAAGGCTCGACTAATTGTTCCACGCGCGCGCGAACGAATTTATTTTTCTGTTCGACGGGCAGCGCGACCACGCGCTCGGCGGGCAGAACGAAAGGGATAAAAACCGTCGAGCCCTCGTGGTGCGCGAGGCCATCGCCGCCGTAAATCAACTTTTCGATTGTGACGTCCATGGGTGGCATGAAGTGTCGATGGGCGTTTTTCGCTAGGATTGCGAACGCGCCGCGCTACGCTCAGGTCAAATAAAAAAGACTCAGGCGTGGTACGTTGAAATGTTCAAAAAGCCGTTTTTGAATGTATTGCCGTTCGAGCTGCGCCAATTGCTCTGCGGACATCTTACGCCGGTAGGGCGCCAGCGAGCGATCCATTTCGCGGCGTACGGAAAGCAGGGCTTCTTCGTCTACGTCCGCGGAAAGCACCGCCGATAATTTTTCTTCCAGCACGGTCAGGCGACGTTCGAGATCTTCCAGGTCCAGCGCGCCTGGCGAATCGAGCAGAGGCATAACTTCTTCCAGGCGTTTGGCGGTGTCTTCCAACCTTCCGGCGAGGGCTGGAGTAGCGGCGCCATTTCTCTTTGACGATTCGAGCAATTTTGCTGATGCGGTACGCAGACGCGCGGCGTTGCGTTCGAGATATTTTCTCAGCTCGTCCCGCGAGAAGGGCTCCGCGGTTCGCGACGATTTCACTTCCGGGCCCGCGCCAACTGCTGCCTCTGAGGATTCCGCCGCGGCGTCGAGGACGGCGTCAACGCAGTAGGCCAGGCTTTTCAGTTGGCGTCCCCCGGCGGCCCGGCGGGATCGCTGCCAGCTCTCGAAGGCGCGGTCGATGCCTTTTAGCACGGCGCCGAGCGGGATACCAGCTTTCTGCCAGGTTTCTACGATGGCCCAGTCCAAGGGGGAGACGAGCAGGTGCGCTCCGCGTTTGCGCCAGAAATAATCTTCGATTTCCGTAAAATAATTGAAGTAGTTGAAGGATTCCATTTTGCTGAACTTCTGCGGAACGTTTCCCGCGCTGAAAATATTGTTGTCGCCGAAAAGTTTCTGAAGATCGCGTATGAGATTCAGTTTTTTGTGCGCGGTGGAACGGTTGCCAGCTTTGGTCCTTTGGCTTGCGCCTGTGTGACGTCTTGGTTGCGCTCCCAAATGATGCGCAGGCCTTCTAGGGTCAGAAATTCGTCAATCGTTTCGATATGGCGCGACGCGGCGCCGATTAGCGGAGCTTGGCCGCCTGTCGCGATCACTTTTGTTTTCGCGCCCATGGTTTTCTTCATGCGCTCCAGGATGCCATCGACTAGATCGGTGTAACCGTAGAAGAGGCCGGCCTGCATGGAAGCGGCGGTGTTCGTGCCGATGATTTTTCCCGGGTCTTTGATTTCCACGCGGAAGAGACGCGCGGCGCGAGCGAAGAGCGCTTCGGCGGAAATTCCTATGCCTGGGGCGAGGACGCCGCCCAAGTATTCACCACGGGCTGAAACTGCGTCGAAATTAATCGCGGTGCCGAAATCAACGATGATGCATGGGCCGCCATATTTCTCGAAGGCCGCGACGCTGTTTACGATGCGGTCCGCGCCAACTTCCTGCGGATTATCGTAATGCACCGGCATGCCGGTTTTAATTCCAGGCTCGACGAAGAGCGCTTTCTTGCCGAAGTATCGTTCGGACATTCCTGACAGCGTGGAATTCAGCGGCGGGACGACCGAGCTGATGATTACTCCTCCGATCTCGCGCGGATCGAGGCCTGCCAGCGTGAAAAGTTCGCGGCATAGGATGCCATACTCGTCGATGGTTTGATCGCGCGCGGTGGTTAAGCGCCAATTCGCGACGAGCTGTGCGCCGCGGAAAACTCCGAGGACTGTGTTGGTGTTGCCGACGTCGAGCGCTAGGAGCATCAAGAGGCCTCCGCGACGTCGCCGGACAACACGGATTCGATCCCGCCACCGTCATCGCGCATCACGCGCAGAACGCCGCTGGGCTCCAGGCCCGCCGTGGTGCCGGTGTACACTTCGATAGGAGTCGTAATGCGCACACGCTTTCCTTGAAAATAGCTGGAGACTTCGGCGAAGCGTCGCAAAATCGGCGCGGCGCCTTCTGCGATAAATTCATTGTAGTAGCGGTCGAGGTGCCGCAGCAACCGAATCAGGACTTCCAGGCGCGAGTGGACTTTGCCGGTTTCCAGACGCAGCGAGGTGGCGAAGTCGGCAAGCTCGGCGGGCATTTTTGTCTGGTTGACGTTGATGCCAATGCCTACCACAGCGTAGTGCATGCGGTCGGGTTCGGCGTGCATTTCGGTCAGGATGCCGCAGAATTTTCGGCCGCGGAGGAGTAGATCGTTGGGCCAACGGATATCGGGGAGCACGTCGAGTTCTTCTGCGGCGGCATCGCGTGCGGCAAGGCCTGCGACCAACGTTAGTAGCGGTGCGTGTGCCGGAGGAATTGGCGGACGAAGCAGAATGCTGCAATGAATTCCCGCTGATTTTTCGGAGATCCATTTACGACCGGCGCGTCCGCGGCCTGCGGTTTGTTCTTCAGCCAGAACGATAGCGCCGTGGGGTTCGCTACGTTCGCCGAGTTGCATCGCGACAGTATTGGTAGAGTCAATTTTGAAGTAGTGGTAGATGCGCCGGCCGAAGGGCGTGCCGAACAAGCGGTGGCTGAGAAGCTGTGGGGCGAGAATGTCGGGGACGCGTTCGATGTGATAGCCGGTGCGAGCATGGCCTTTCACGCGGACTCCCAATCCGCGCATTTTCTGGACCCAGCGCCAAACCTGCTGTCGATTTACGCCGATTTCTTTGGCGATTTTTTCTCCGCTGATGACGATGGTGGAATTCTCGGAGAGGAGTGTGAGCAGCGCGTCGATGCGGCGGTCGGTTGCGCCCGGCAGAGTCGGCCTACGTTTGGTGGGCATAGGGGATTGGAAAGAATACTTGAGCGGCGGCGCGGCGACAAGCGCGATACCGGCGTTACGCGATGAAGATTTGAACTTCTCGGATGTCTTGAAGTCTGTGCTCCCGTCATTCTGTACTACCGTTACTAACTCTGATACGCTTTCGCGCTATCTCTCGATCGCATTCAATTCTTGATGAAAGAGGTTTCCATGCGACGCTTTGTGTTGGCCATGGCGCTACTTTTTTGTGTCGGCGCGCTTCCGATGAAATCAACCGACCAAAAAACGGCTGTGCCAGGAGACTACCTGTTTGTGTGGGCGGGCGACGCGGACCATAAGGGCAATGATTTTCTCGCGGTGATCGATGCGGACCCTTCGTCGGCTTCGTACGGGCGTTTGCTGACGACGCTGGCGACCGATCAAAAGACTATGCGAGTGCACCACACGGAATACACCATGCCCGCCAGCGGGATGCTCTTTGCCAACGATCATGACGCGGGGCGTACTTTCATCTTTGACGTGCGGGACCCGTTGCATCCAAAGACGGTGACGTCATTTGCCGATATGGCTGGCTACATGCATCCGCATTCGTATATGCGGCTGCCCAATGGGCACGTGCTTGCAACGTTTCAGCACGCGCACCACGGCGAGAGTGACGCTCAGAGCGGGATGACTGGCGGGCTGGTGGAGATTGACGACCAAGGGAAAGTGGTTCGTTCGGCCAGCAATGCTGACCCTGCGTTTGCGGACGCGCTGTTGATGCCATACAGCCTGGTTGTACTTCCGGACGCGGACCGCATTGTTTCCACAAATTCGTCCATGCATCTGGACGATATTTTTAGCGGCGTGACTTACCAAGTTTGGCGCCTGTCCGATCTGAAGCTCCTGAAGACGGCTTATTTGGACGTGGGAGAAAATCGTTATGCGCAGACTAGTCCTGAAGAGGCGCGGCTTGCTCCGGACGGCTCGGTTTTAATTCAGACGCTCGGCTGCGGGCTGGAACGTATCACCGGAGTGGACACGAATGAGCCGAAATCGAAGCTGGTGTACACCTTTCCGGGGAACTGGTGCGGAGTGCCAACGGTTGTGGGGCACTATTTGGTGCAGAGTGTGCCGACGATACACGGTTTGATGGTGGTGGACATATCGAATGCGGCCAAGCCAGTGGAAGTGTCGAGGCTAAAGCTGAGTGATACTTACTTCCCGCATTGGACAGCGTGGGGAGCAAAGACGCAGCGCATCGTGGCGACGTCGGGAGCGGCGCCGGACCGCCTTTATTTGCTAAAACTGGATCAGGCGACGGGGGCTCTCACCTTCGATGATGCTTTTCGTGACGCGGACAGTAAGATGGGCTTCAGCTTCGCCGAACGCGAGTGGCCGCAAGGTTGGAAGGGAACCGGCGCGCCGCATGGCGCAGTCCTTTCGCGCTGAAAGAGATTTCTCGGGTTCAATTGCTAAGCAGCCGATCAGAGCAGTCGCAGAATGTCGCGCCTCTGCAAAAGCACATCGTTTACTTGGGCACGGCCATTAGTGGCATCTCGTCGTTCACTTGCCCATTAGGGCGTATCGATTGCCGTACAAATCCTCAAAAATAGCTTGTCTACCCCACGGCAGCGCCTTGGGCGGCGACAGAAACTTTACGCCGCGAGCAGACAGCGTCTCGTAGGTCTCGTCCAGATTGTCGGCTCGGAATACCCAGGTCGTGCCTTTGCCGATTTGTTCCATCTTCAAACGCGCGCTCTCGGCGCCGTGCTCCTCGACGTCGGGTTTCTGCAGAACGATACCGAAATCGCTCTGATCATGAGGGGTCACCACCAGCCATCGGCCCCCTTTCCCATAGGAGGCATCTTGCAGTTTTCTAAGACCGAGCGTTTCCGTGAACCAACGAAGGGCTTCGTCTTGATCGCGCACCAAAATAGTGACCAAGCTCAGCTTGGTAATCATTTTGATTCTCCTGTGCGCCGGTTAAACCGGCGAGGTGTAGTGAATGCAAATGTCAGACGAACGTGGAGTAGCGACCCACATCGGCCCCGAGTCATGCGGAGCTGTTCGCTAAAGCAGTGTCGAAGCGTTGAGCGCATGCCGATCAGTTTCGGACCGAACTCACGGAACGAATGAAGAAGTTCCACCGGGAACTGCATCCCGAGAAAACGCGACTGCTGGAGGTTGGTCCGTTCGCGATCGACAACCGGCAGAGACGCGGAGAAGGGAAACCGGAGACGTTCAACTTTCTTGGCTTTTCGCACATCGGCGTGAAGAACGGAAGCAACGGAATGTATACGGTTCTTCGGCGGACCATACGTAAAAGGTTGCAGGCGAAGCTGAACGAAGTGAAAGCCGAGCTTCAGCGGCGCATGCATGAACCCATCCTGGAAGTGGGCAAGTGGATGCAAGCAGTGGTGCGTGGACACGTCCGCTATTACGGAGTGCCCATGAACCAACCGACGCTGTTTCTCTTTCGGTTCCAAGTGGGACGCCTCTGGCATCGCGCGCTGTCGCGGCGGAGCCAGAATGGCCGCGTCCTTTGGGACCGTATGCGGCGTCTCATCAACCGCTGGCTGCCTGTGCCTACCGTCTTTCATCCCTATCCTCTCCGCCGCATGGGCGTCGTCACCTAAGGCCAGAGCCGGATGCGGTAGTGCCGCTTGTCCGGATCTGTGGAGCGGGCTGTGAGCGATCCCCATCCCTACTCTGACTTCTCGCGCGGGTTATGGGGAGCAACGATCGCGTTATAGCGCAACCTACTATTGCGCTTCTTGCATAGCGGCGTTTGAAAGCACTGCCGGCAAACGTTGTTCAATCTTGTGTACCCATCCATGGCCTAACACCCACGCCAGTGCAAGGCCGCGTAAGCCGCTCAAACCCTTATGCTCAAGACGCAATCGTGTCCCTTGGGACACCGGTTCCAGCCGGAAGGTTACGACGCTTCCGCTGTTTCCCCAGGCGTAGGAAAGAACACGTGGCTTCTCCACTTCCAGCACTTTACATGGAATAATTCGCTCGAACCCAAGCCCGGATTTCGAGCGGAAGTGGAATTTGTGTCCCACCCGTGGTTTGAAGTTGTTTTCCATTAACCAACCGGCCAAAGCATCCGAATCCGTGAGAGCGCGCCAAACATCTTCTGGCCGATTCGGATAAACCATCTCGAAATTAAGATCTCTTTTCACGGTTTTTCCGGAGGTGCTCGCCCAGAGCACTTAGCTTCTCTGTCCAGAAGCGCTCGTATAGGGCAACCCAGTCATAGATTTGTTCCAATGGCTTAGGTTGGAGCTGGTAAAGCCGCTCTCTGCCGACGCGTCGCGCGCGCACCAGCCGCGTTTTGAGCAGTATGGCTAAATGCTGCGAAATAGCAGGACGACTCATGGCGAACCGTTCGGCGAGAGAATTGACCGGCTCTTCACCTTGCGCTAGAAGATCAAGTAGCGCGCGTCGTGTAGGATCCGCCACGGCGTAAAATACGTCCCCGCCGAAGCGCGACATCGGCCGTTTGACCACACGGACGTCCTTGGTGCGGCTCGTAAGCATCAGCTTACAGCTTTATACGTAAGGCTGCGCTTACCTGTCAAGATCGAAGTTGGGCTGGTGCTAGCGAGTTGACCGAGGCGATCTGGAAAACACAATGCACATAGCTTACTTTGGGGCGGCGATCAGGAAGATAAATCCATTCACAGTGTAGGTGACTTTGCCGTTGCCTGCGGCGAAAGGTTCTACTGCTTCACCGCGGACTTTTTCGATTGCGACTAGCAGCTTCGGCAATTGCGAAGGATCGGCTATCGGAGCGTTGTGGGAGGGCAGGACTAGGTGGATTTTAGGCGCCAGCGCCGCGATTCGCGTGATGGACTGGACGTAAGCGTCGAGGTCAGTTTCCGGGCGGTATAGCCAGATTGGTCCCGGGTAGAAATTATCTCCGGTAAATAAGAGGCCATTTTTGCGGTCGAGCAGGCAAATCTCATCCGGCGTGTGGCCGGGCGTCGAGATTATTTCCAGGACTCGGCCGCCTAGATCGACTGTGTCGCCGTCGTGAATCAAGTGAGTGATGTGGAAGGGGCGCGTGGCGTAGGACTTCGCGTCAAAATCAGCGGGGAGCTGGCCGCAAACCGATCCCGGAGCTAGCTCGGCTTGCGCGTCGGCGGCGGAGCCTTTCGCATTGGTGCGCGTGAAGTCAGTATCCATGCCATAAATTTCGTCGAATTCCCAGTTGTCGCCGACGTGGTCGTTGTGCGTGTGCGAATTCATAACGGTGATTGGCAAAGGCGTGAGCGAAGTGACTACGCGCTTGATATCGCCAATGCCGAGACCGGTATCGAACAGTACAGCGCGCTTGTCGCCCAGGATCAGGAAGGAGATTACTTCTTCGAACTGATGTGGCTCGTAAATCGCGAAAACTCCTGGCGCGACTTTGTAAACTTCGAACCAAGGATCGGCTGACGGCACGCGTTCGAGGGTTTTGTATTGCGGGCGAGGAAGTTGTTTGCACCAGTCGGGCGCCATGTTGCTATTCGGGGACTGCGCGCACACAGGCAGCGTGGCGATAATTAATACAGCCAGCGCGAGAGCCATGAGGCTCAACTTGTTTCTTCGGCTCATCAACATGGGAGAAAGATTATAGCGCCGATTTCTGCTTTGACCCGAACCTACATCTGAGAAGGAACTGGAGCGAGAGATTTAAATTCTGCGCGGCGACTCGGACGCCGGCGGCCAGGAAGGCGTGTCTTTATGCGAGGAAGGTCTACGAGCAGGATCGTCCATGGCAGGGTAATGCTGAAGCAGCAGCGCAACTTTTCAGCGAGAGCCCGAATTCAACTGGCTTTCAGAACAGGCTCGGGCGCGGTCTAACAGGAGTGCGCGTTCGCGTGCGTTGCGCGTTAGCGATGCGGCGCGCTGGAACTCCGCCCTGGCTTCGGATAAGCGGCCGAGCTTGAAAAGAAAATCGCCCCGGACACTGGGCAAGAGGTGATAGGCCTTCAGAGACGGCTCCGAGACGAGTGTGTCAATGATCTGGAGACCCGCTGCGGGACCGTAGGCCATGGCGACTGCGACCGCGCGATTCAGTTCCACGATGGGTGACGGAGTGAGCTGGGCGAGTTCTTCGTAGAGCGTGACGATGCGCGGCCAGTCTGTCTCCTGCGGCAAACGCGCACGCGCGTGGCAGGCAGTGACCGCAGCCTGCAGCGCGTAGGGGCCAGGCGCGCCGCCAAGCTTCTCCGCACGCTCGAGCGCCGCGAGACCACGGCGTATGAGCAATTGATCCCACAACGCGCGGTTTTGATCGAGCAGCAGGATGGGCTCTCCCGATGCGCCCGTGCGTGCGCGGGAACGCGACGCCTGAATCTCCATCAACGCGACGAGCCCGTGGACTTCCGGCTCCTCCGGAGCTAGCTCTGCGAGGATACGACAAAGTCGAAGCGCTTCTTCGCAGAGCGCGGGTCGCATCCAGTCGTCACCGGCGGTCGCCGAATAGCCTTCGTTGAAGACGAGGTAGATCACCTCAAGCACCGATGAGAGACGCGCAGCAAGTTCGGGCCGGCGCGGGACCTCGAAAGGGACACGCTCGTCGGCGAGGGTTCGTTTGGCGCGGACGATGCGCTGAGCGATCGTCGGTTCCGGTGCAAGGAAGGCACGCGCAATCTCTTCGGTCGTCAGTCCGCCGAGCAAGCGGAGAGTGAGCGCCACGCGCGCTTCAGTAGAAAGAACTGGATGGCAGGAGATGAAAATGAGACGCAACAGGTCGTCGCCGAATTCATCGTCAATCGCGGTGTGCAGATCCTCCACGGCCATCTCCTGTTTGGCCTCCAGCTCGCGGCCAAGTTCCTGATGCTTGCGCTCAAGGAGTGTGTTGCGGCGGAAATGGTCAATGGCGCGATGCTTGGCGGTGGCCATCAGCCAAGCGCCGGGATTGTCCGGGACGCCCGACTCCGGCCACTGCTGAAGGGCGGCAACGAGCGCGTCCTGCGCGAGTTCTTCGGCAAGGCCCACATCGCGGACGATGCGCGTGAGTCCGGCGATAATTCTGGCGGACTCGATCCGCCAGACTGCGTCGATTGCGCGATGTGCATCGGTCGTCGTCACGACTACCGATAACACCACGTTCAATCCTTGAGCGCAAGCCAGCGTGACGTAGAATATTTTTTCACTGCCATCGACACGAACGAGTGCGCCTACGTTTGGGGGTCGAAGGCTTCTGGTCCTAATACTTGGCGGACCTCCGTCTCGCCCTCCCATCCCGGCCAGTACTTCTTGTGAAGCTCCATGAACTGCTTCGCGCCTTCGATTGCTTCTTCTTTCGATTTCAACTCGAACATCGCGAAGCCGCCGACGACTTCTTTGGACTCGGTGAAAGGTCCGTCGATCGCGGTTACCTGACCGCGAGAAAGCCGCACGCAAGTACTTTTCGCAATCGGGGACAGGCCGCCGCTTTGGAGCATCGTGCCGGATTTGGCCGCCTCTTCGCCGAGCTTGGCCATCGCGTCCAAAAAGTCCTTGGGGGGAGGACCGGGGTTTTCGCCGTGCTTGACCAACATTAGGAATCGCATTGTTATGTCTCCATTCTGATTAGGATTGTGAGCCCGGCCGCCGGCCGGACCTCGACCGGCTGAACCCGCGCTCTACTTACACGTCGAACCAGGAACAGCAAAATCGACAGGATGTGCAGCAATTTTTTGGCAAGGTTCTTTGGTTTCGCCTATCTGACTATGACGCAAAAATACGGTTCCTCCGATAACGACCAGCACGGGCCAGAACGATATTAGTATGTGATACAGGTCCCGCAAAAACTGCTGGTGATCGAAAAAATAGGCCTGTAAGGCGTGCGAGGCCGCCAAGCCGACTGCGATCAGTACCCCTAGGGTGTTTGCCGCCCCGGCGGAAATGCCAAGGAGACGGCTCAACTGAGCAGCGGCCTCAGCCAGATGGTTATACAGAAGGAAGGTTCCGAGGCCAATGAGCGCCAAACCCGCGATGGATTTTAGATTCCGAAAGAGCTTTTGCTGCTTTGCCATAACCGCCTCCTAACGTGTACTTCTTCCTCTACTTGAACGTCGAACGAGAGGGTGCGTAATCGACAGGTATAGAATTTTCCTAAAGAGTTGTGTGGCGGAAGCGCCGTGCCCAACCGCGAACCGAGCCGGTTCCGAATAACTGCCGTATGCTGCTCTATTCGAGTTGGTGGAGGCGGTCTAGGAGCTTTTGATGTTCGATCTGGCGGGATGCCAGGGTGGCGCGGAGGTCTTCGACGATTTTGGCGGGGGCTTTGCTGATGAAGGTTTCGTCGGCCAGGCGGCTTTGTTTAGAGGCGATGTCTTTTGCCAGACGGTCGATTTCTTTTCGCAGGCGCGCAATCTCGACGTCTTTGTCGATAGCGTCACCGTATGCAATGCGCAGGTCGAATTGCGACGTGGAACGGACGGCTGCGCCCGCGCCATCCAGGCGGTTGGACGAAATATTCAGGGCGGAGAGCGTAGCCAGGCGCGCGAGCGGTTCGGCATTCTGTTCCGCGAGCTTGCGGATTGCGGAATCGCTGCTTGAAAAGTCAGCGGGAATCTTGCGTTTCTGATCGATCTTCATTTCGGAGCGAATGTTACGCGCGGCAGTGATGATTTCCTGCAAGCTTGCGAATTCTTTTTCGGCTGGCGCGTCGATCCAGTTCGAGCGGGGCTCGGGGAATTTGTCGAGCGCAATGGAACGAGCGCCCTCTGGTTGCGGCAAGCGGTGCCACAATTCTTCGGTGAGAAAAGGCATGATGGGATGCAACAGGCGCAGAGCTGCTTCCAGTGCGGCGAAAATATTGCGCCACGCAGCAACCGCGACTGCGCGATCAGGCGATGCGAGCTGCGGCTTGACCCACTCGATGTACCAATCGCAGAAATCCCCCCAGAAAAATTGATAAATCGCCTGCGACGCTTCGTGGAAACGAAAATCCTGCAATGCGCGGCTGGCTTGTTCCGACACCGCGGCGAGTCGAGCGAAAATCCAGCGGTGAATGAGGCCGTCTTCGCCGGGGATCGCGTAGGGCGCTTTTGCACGAATTTCTGGCGCGGCTAGTTCTTCCAGCGTGATTCCGGCCGCGGCTTCGGCCTTCTCGAGATTCACGAACAGGAAGCGGGCGGCATTCCAAATTTTGTTGGCGAAGGCGCGAGCGCCCAGGATGCGGTCTTCGCTCAAAATAATGTCGGTGCCGGGGGCGGCCATGCTCGCCAGCATGTAGCGCAAGGCGTCGGTGCCGAATTTCTGAGTCAATTCCAGCGGATCGACTCCGGTGCCTTTGGTTTTGGACATCTTTGCGCCTTCGGCCGTGCGGACGAGAGAATGGAGATAGAGGCGGCGAAAGGGAATTGTGGATGCAGGATCGTTCGCACTTTTCAGAGATGCGGAAGATGGTGTCTCTTTTTTCTGTGGGACAGCACTAGCGTCGGAGACTTCCGCGGGTTCGAAGCGATTTCCGCTCAGTGGAAGGCTCATCATGATCATGCGCGCGTCCCAGAAAAATAAAATGTCGTAGCCGCTGATCAAAAGGCTGGTGGGGTAATAAGTGCGCAGGTCATCGGTGTCGTCGGGCCAGCCGAGCGTGGAAAAGGGCCAGAGGCCGGAGCTGAACCAAGTGTCGAGGACGTCTTTGTCTTGCGTAAGTTTCCCGCCGCCGCACTTGGGACATTTTGTGGGGACGCCTGCGGCGCGCGCGTGGCCTTCCACAATTTCCACGCGCGAATCCAGGGCGGGAACCATTTCTTTGCAGTCGGCGCAATGCCATATGGGGATGCGATGGCCCCACCACAGCTGGCGCGAGATGCACCAGTCGCGAATATTTTCGAACCATTGCAGCAAAATCGCGCGCTGATTGTCGGGGACAACTTCAATCAATCCGTCCAGAACAACTTTTGCGGCAGGCTCGGCGAGCGGCTTCATTTTCATGAACCATTGCGTGGAAACGCGCGGCTCGACGATTGCTTTGCAACGGTCGCAGGTGCCCACGGAATGAGTGTGCTCGGTAACTTTTTCCAGCAGGCCCAATTTTTCCAGGTCGGCGATAATTCGCGCGCGCGCCACGAAACGTTCCAGGCCAGCGTAGGGGCCGGCGGCTTCGTTCATGTGCGCGTCGTCGGTCATCACGTCAATTTGGGGAAGATTGTGGCGCTTGCCCATCTCGAAGTCGTTGGGATCGTGCGCTGGAGTGATTTTCACCGCGCCGGTGCCGAATGCGCGATCGACGGAGGCGTCGGCGATGATGGGAATCTCGCGATGCATCAGCGGCAGCAAGACTTTTTTGGCGATTAAGTGCTGGTAGCGCTCGTCGTCAGGATGCACGGCGACGGCAGTATCGCCCAACATCGTCTCGGGGCGCGTGGTGGCGACGATGAGATGCTCTTTTGTTCCGGCGACGGGATAGCGGATGTACCACAAATTACCGACGCGCTCGTTGTGAACCACTTCGAGGTCGCTGATGGCGGTGAGGCAACGCGGACACCAGTTGACCATGTAGCGTCCGCGATAAATCAGACCGTCGCGGTAGAGGCGCAAGAAAGCTTCGAGCACCGCGCGATAGAGCGCAGGCTCCAGAGTGAAACGCTCGCGCGTCCAATCGCAGGATGCGCCGAGGCGAATCATTTGTTCCTTGATCACGCCGCCGCTTTCCGCTTTCCATTTCCAGACGCGGCGCTCGAATTCTTCGCGGCCGAGATCCTGGCGCTTGATGCCTTCTTTGGCGAGCATGCGTTCGACAACGAACTGCGTGGCGATCCCGGCGTGGTCCATGCCGGGGAGCCACAGCGTGCGTTCGCCGCGCATGCGATGCCAACGAACGAGCGTGTCAATTTGCGTGTGCTCGAGCATGTGGCCGATGTGTATCGAGCCAGTAACGTTGGGCGGAGGAAGAGCGATGGAGAATGTGCGGCCGCTGCCATCGCCGGAATTTTCAGCGCGACATAATTTTTCGTCGAACCAGGTTTTGGCCCAGCGCTGTTCAATTTCCTGCGGCTCGTAGGCTTTTGGTATTTCTCTCGGCATCATTTCCCCAAACTAAACGCGCGGCGGCGGTTTCCGTACGCCACACACGCTTTAAAAACGAGACTACTGACGGCGTGCTGTGCGTCGCGCAAAGAATCCATCAATCTTAGGGGCGGATGCGCTGCGCGTCAAATCGTCGCCGGTGTTGAGTTGCGCCACGGTTTTGCTGTGGTCAACGGCGATGTTACGATTCCAACTCCCGAAAACGGGAGACGAGGGCACATGGAAAAGAAGAATTTCCTGTTCGTATCTTTGACCGGGCTGATCGGTGACATCGCCTGGCAAATTGCGAAAGAGGGTCACGAGGTCCGCTATTTTATTGCCGATAAAAAAGAGCGCGATATCGCGGACGGATTCGTGGCCAAGTCGAAAGATTGGGAGAAAGACAAGGAGTGGGCGGACATTATCGTGTTCGACGACACGCTGGGGCAGGGCGAGAAGGCCCAGGCGCTGCGCAAGGAAGGAAAAATCGTAATTGGCGGCACCGCTTACAGCGACAAGCTCGAAGACGACCGCTCGTTTGGGCAGGAAGAACTGAAAAAGGCCGGCGTGAACATTATTCCCTACGGCGAGTTTGAATCGTTCGATGACGCGATCGAGCACGTCACGCAGAATCCCGGCCGCTACGTGATCAAGCCAAGCGGCGAAGCGCAGAATATTAAGCGGCGGCTGTTCGTTGGCGAAGAAGACGACGGGCAAGACGTGATACGAATGCTCGAAGCTTACAAGAAGGCGTTCGCCGACGAGATCAAAGTGTTTCAGTTGCAGCGGCGCATGATTGGAGTAGAGGTGGCTGTCGGAGCTTTTTTCAACGGCAAGAGCTACATATATCCAGTGAATATTAATTTCGAGCACAAGAAACTTTTTCCGGGAGATATTGGTCCACCGACGGGTGAAATGGGGACGTCCATGTTTTGGACTGGGCCGAACCAATTGTTCAATGAGACGCTTCTGAAAATGGGGCCCAAACTCGCCGAAGAGGGCTATGTGGGCTACATCGATGTGAATTGCATCGTGAATAACAACGGCATTTATCCGCTGGAGTTCACCGCGCGGTTTGGCTATCCGACCATTAGCATTCAGCAAGCCGGGATGATCACGCCGATTGGTCAGTTCTTTTGGGATTTGGCGAACGGACTGGACCCCAAGCTGAAAGTTCGCAGCGGATTTCAGATTGGCGTGCGGATCGTGGTACCGCCGTTTCCGTTTGACGACGATGAGACTTTCGAAGCTTTCTCCAAAAATTCCGCAATTGTGTTCAAGAAGCCGCCTGCGGATGAAACGCATATTGAGGACGTAAAGCAGCTCAACGGCCAGTGGCTTATCGCGGGAACTTCCGGCGTGATCCTGATCATCGTGGGGACCGGGCAAACCATGAAACAGGCGAAAGCGCAGGTGTACTCGCGCATTAAAAATGTTTTGATTCCGAATATGTACTACCGCACGGACATCGGCGACCGTTGGGAAGAAGACAGCGACCGGTTGCACAACTGGGGCTACTTGCGGTAGCGGAACTTAGTTCCTTGCGGTAAGGGCCAAATTAGAATTGTTTCTTCAGCTTGCGCACATTGGGTTGCAACGAATTCGTTTCCGACAGATAATCTTTTTGCCCAGTCCGACGCGTTTTGCTCTCGCGTCAAGAAATCTTTTTGCAAAATGTGATGCTCCGTTTTCACACAAAAACCTTTCACATTCGGGTCCGGCCTAAAACAAGGAGGCGTCCTTGATTTCATTCACTGTTAATGGCAAGCCAGTTAGCGTGGAGGATCCGCCATCCACTCCGCTGCTGTGGGTCATTCGAGATTCGCTAAACCTTACCGGGACGAAGTTTGGCTGCGGGATGGCGCTCTGCGGCGCTTGCACCGTCCACATCGACGGGCAAGCCGTGCGCTCGTGCGTGGCTCCCGTTTCGCGCGCGGAAGGGAAGAAAGTTACGACCATTGAAGGAATTTCCCCCGACCTTACGCATCCGCTGCAACAGGCTTGGATTGAAATTGACGTTCCGCAATGCGGCTACTGCCAGTCGGGGCAGATCATGAGCGCAGCGGTTCTCTTGGCGGAAAAGGCTGCGCCTACCGATGAGGACATTGACGAAGCCATGTCCGGAAATATTTGCCGCTGTGGCACATATCCGCGCATCCGGCGCGCCATTCATCGCGCAGCGGAAATCAAAGCGCAGAAAGGTGCGAAATGACGGTCGCTACGCGAATGAAGCGGCGCGATTTCTTGAAGACGGGAGCGGCACTCAGCGGCGGCTTGCTCTTGAATCTTTATGTGCCCGACTGGGCGCCTGCGCGCGCGGCCCAAGCATCGAGCAAGCCGGTTGCCTTGAACGCGTTCGTACATATCAGCAGCGATGATTGGGTGACGGTAATCTCGAACCATTCGGAGATGGGGCAGGGAATTTATACTTCGCTGCCGATGTTGATCGCGGAAGAACTGGAAGCTGACTGGAGCAAAATTCGCGTGGAATCATCGCCTGTGGCTGCGGTCTATAACCACACTGTATTCGGCATCATGATGACTGGCGGCAGCACGACGACGAATTCCGAGTACGATCGTTTTCGAAAAATGGGCGCAATGGCTCGCGTAATGTTGATTGACGCCGCGGCGCAAGGTTGGGGCGTGGACTCAGGAACCTGCCACGCGGAAAAAGGGTACGTGCTTCACGCTGCGAGCAAACGTCGCGCGTCGTTCGGCAGCCTCGCCGAGGCGGCTTCAAAAATAGAGCCTCCCAAAGATGTTGTGCTGAAGGATCCCAAAGACTTCACGATAATAGGCAAGCCCAAGCACCGGCTGGACACTCCTTCGAAAACAAATGGCGCCGCGCAATTTGGACTGGACGTTTATATTCCGGGCCTGCTGACCGCGGTGGTGGCGCGCGCACCGGTTTTTGGCGGGAAGGTTACGAGTTTTAACGCCGACAAAGCAAAAGCCGTTCCCGGCGTTGTAAATGTTCTGGAAGTGCCGTCGGGCGTGGCTGTGATCGCCAAAGGTTTTTGGCCGGCGAAGCTTGGGCGTGAGAAGCTCGACATTATTTGGGAGGAAGGTCCGGGCGCGCAAATCTCTACGGTGGCGATGCGCGAGCAGTTCGCGGCGCTGTCGAAGACGCCTGGCGCGGTGGCGAAAAAAGTGGGCGATCCCTCCGGAGCGCTTGCGGGAGCCGCAAAAACAATTACGGCGGAGTTCGAAGTGCCTTATCTTTCGCATTCCATGATGGAGCCGCTGAACACGGTGGTGGATTTGCACGAAGATCACTGTGAGATCTGGAGCGGCACACAATTTCAAACTGGCGATCGAGCTGCGGCTGCCAGAGTGGCGGGTCTGAAGCCGGAGCAGGTGGACATCCACACCACGCTGCTGGGTGGAGGATTTGGACGCCGCGCGAATCCTGCATCCGATTTCGTCACCGAGGCTGTGCAGGTGGCGAAAGTTGCGAAGGCTCCGGTGAAAGTTGTGTGGACGCGCGAAGATGACATTCGCGGCGGCTGGTATCGTCCGATGTGGTACGACCATTTCGAGGCTGGCGTGGATGCCAGCGGAAATCCGGTGGCGTGGAAGCACACTATTGTGGGGCAATCGATTTTCGACGGCACGATGTTCGCCAGCTTCGGAATTAAGGACGGTATAGATTCTGCTTCAGTGGAAGGTGCTGCAGATATTATTTACACCATTCCAAATATTCAGGTGGACTTGCACAGTCCCAAGAACGAAGTGCCGGTGCAGTGGTGGCGCTCGGTGGGCCATTCGCACACGGGATTTTCGGTGGAAGCGTTTTTCGATGAAGTGGCGCACGCGGGCGGCAAAGACCCGTACCAGTTACGCCGCAGCCTTTTGGCTGGGCAGCCGAGGATGCTCGCGGTGCTGGACCTGGTCGCAGAAAAAGCGCATTGGAACGGGCCGCTTCCCGCGGGGCACGCGCGCGGTATCGCCACGCACTTTTCCTTCGATAGTTATGTGGCGCAGGTCGCCGAAGTCTCTGTGACGAAGGACGGCGCTGTGCGAGTGCATCGCATCGTGGCCGCCGTGGATTGCGGGCGCACGGTGAATCCGGATACGGTGAAGGCGCAACTCGAAGGCGGCATCATTTTTGGATTGACCGCGGCCTTGAAAACGGAAATTACTTTGGATAAAGGGCGCGTGCAGCAGCGGAATTTCCACGACTATCCGATGGTGCGCATGTTTGAGTCGCCGGAAATCGAAGTTTACATCGTTCCCAGCACGGAGCACCCCACCGGTGTAGGCGAGCCAGGAGTGCCGCCGGTTGCGCCAGCCGTAGCCAATGCGATTTTTGCTGCTACCGGCAAACGAGTGCGTCGCCTGCCGATTAAGCCAGAAGATTTGCGTTCTGCGTGAGATCTATTACGGGGACCTGAGATGGCGAAAAAAATAAAGCGGGGTGTTGTCGCGGGACTCTTTTTAGTCGGATTGGCCGGAGTGAGTGTTTCGGTTTGGTCCCAGCAATCCTCGTTTGCGAATACTGCTGGCACGTCGGCGAAGGCGCGTGCGTTCAGGGCAGGGAATTCGTCTGGTGCATCTGCTAGCGCAACCGCTTCGCCGGACGCGGATGCTGCGGCCGCGAAGGCCGCGTTTGAACGCGCCTACCCCGTCTTTGTTTCTCCCCGCTGCCAGAATTGTCATCCGGCGGGTGACGCGCCTCTGCAAGGTGACGACAGCCACGTGCACGCGCAATACGTGAAGCGCGGGCCTGATGGCCACGGCTTGTATGGAATGACGTGCCACACGTGTCATCAGGATGCGAATATTCCGGGAGCGAATATGCCGCCGGGAAATCCGAAGTGGGGTTTGCCGCCTGCGAAAACGAAGATGGTTTTTGTGGGGAAGACTGCGGGCGAGCTTTGCCGCCAACTAAAAGATCCCAAACTGAATGGCGGGCGCACAATCGCGCAGATTATTACGCACGTTTCTTCAGACGATCTTGTTGGCTGGGGTTGGAATCCTGGCGACGGGCGCACCTTGCCACCGTTGAGCCGTCCAGATTTTGCGGCCGCGATGCAGGAGTGGGCGAATGATGCAGCCGCTTGCCCGGATTAGCCTCCTCGCCGCATCCGAAACTTCTGCAAGGGTCGGTATCCGATCTCGGTCTTCTTAAACTTATCTGAGCGTATGTTTCGATTCCTCTTCGCTTGACACAGCGGAGGCGACCCGCCAGTATTCATCGTTTATTAAACTTCAATAAAACGGCGCCTCCTACACAACAGGGGAAACCAAGGCGCGTGGGATTCCGCTCGGGATGACGAGTTGGGGTGGAGCGCCGAACCGGACGTGCTCTACCCGGGCCTGTTGTCCTTTTACCTGTCCGTTTCCAATGTGTACGACACTTACGCACAAAGATGGCTGGCGAATATCTTGGGCGCGAACTCGTGGAGATCGTCCTTCATCGTTGGCGACCGCAGCACTTTTCAGAACTGCATTCAGCACCAGGTGGCAAACCTAGCCGGAGCGCTGAACGGAACTTCGGGCGGCACTCCGGTTCTTTAGGGAGCGTCAACAGAGGGCCCGGCCGGTTACTCGAGCTCCGGGTTTTTAGCCGGTGTCCGGCGGGAGGAGTGGACACCTTCAAGATTTTCAACGGGAACAATGGGAAGTTCGATGCGTCACAAGTAGCAGTGTACAAAGATAACGTGCAGTCGTTTAGCACCACCGAGCCGGGGATCGACTTGACGGCTACTTCATTTTTGATGTGGTCGTGGAGACTGGCAGGGCGCCCAAGCTTCTAGAAAATCGGATGGATAAAAATCCGCAAAAAAGTGGGGAACTAAATGCGTGGATATAACCGTGTTGCGTTTTACCTAGGGCTTATCGGTCTTTTTTAGAAAGCTCGCTGTGAACCAGGTTCTCGACCAGTGGTTTCACGCCCTGCGAAAACAATTCCTGTAGATGCGGCTGAAGCTTTTCAAGAACTTTGCGCACCACTTCGTCAACTGCGTGGTCGTCGTTAGCTTGCGCGTGTGTTTCAACAGGCTGGTGTGACGGCGAAGCAGGCGGTGGCATCAGGAACGGAATGCCCGCAAGAGCTTCGCGATTCGGCGGCGGTAGAGTAGGAATGCGTTCGCTGAATTCCTCTACTCCAGCAGATTGCGAAGCTGGCTCGAATACGGAAGGTTCTAGGTGCTCGAGCAGGGCATCGGGTTGCCGGTCCTGCTGCTCCACGGAAGCCGGGAGAATGTGTTGCGCCGGTTCTGGAGCGGGTAAGTATGGAGACGCCTCGCTGTGCTCTTCGTCAACCAAGAGCGGTTCGGGCGACGGATGGCTTGACGTGTCGTGATCCTGAAGATCGGCGTCAGCCGGGGCTGGAACGAGATCCTGGGCCTGTTCTTGCGTGTTGTTCGGCTCGGATGCGGCCTGCGGTTCTTCGACTTTGGCGGCTGTCTCTCGCGATTCTTCTGACGCGAAGTGATAGGAAGACTTCGGCGTTTCCGGCGAAGTAGCGAAGAAACGCTCTTCTAAGTCGGCGTGCTTGCTGAATTCAAAATCGTCTTCTTGTTCTGATGATTGATGCAATGGTTCTTCGGCGCGAACTGCGGGTTCGTTGCCGTTGCCGTGATTCTCTGAAGAAAATTCGGCGTGCGCCGTCGTTGATTTCGCTTCCGGCTCGGCTTGCGTTGTTGAGCTCGCGTGCGTGGAAGGAGCGGAAAGGTTCGACATCCAACCGCCATCGGGATATTCGGAGGGCGGGGGAGCCATCATGTCCATCCACTCGGTTGCGCGCGAGGCTGGGACCGGGCTGGGCGCGGGCTCGACGTTGCTTTCAGGTTGTTGTTGCTGAGATTCCTGGCGAACTTCTTCGCGTACGGGTTCTTTTCTTTCAAAGGATGCCGCAGCCAGGGCAGGCTCAGATTGAGGCTCGGGCTCCGGCTCGCGCAGCCACTTTGCGTGTGAAGTTTGCGGCGCATCTTCGACCGGTGAGGCTTTGTCAAACGCGTCAGAAGCCTGGTCTTCGGCCAGTATTGGCATTTCTAACGAATGGCTGGAGGGGAAAGAAGCCGGTTCGTCGCGATGTTGGGGCGCTTCTTCTTCGTCAGAAAATTTTTCGTTGCGAATGTGTTTCGGCGGCACGTCCTTCTCAGAAGGAAACGAGCTCGGGTTGTAATCGTTATCTACAGGCTCGACCGAGTCTTGCGCTACGTTCTCGGGGACTTCGAAGTCCGCAGCGTTACGGCGCCAGTCGCTGACAGTAGCGACATTGTCGAAGTCATCGGTCTCCGCCTCAGCGGCCACCGGAGCCTTCGCCGTTTTCGAGCTCTTGGCGCTCTTGGATTTCTTTGAGTGCTTCTCTTCCTCTTCTTCCTCATCGTCGTCGCCGGCGAGAGCGCGCACGCCTTTTCCGAAACCATAGATCTGCGCAGCCTCTTCCGGGGTGGGCTCGGGAAATTCAGGCAGCGGCTTCGGTTCAACGCGTAGGGGAGCTTCGAGCATTTCAGGAGGTGGCGGCGGCTCGGCGATTACTTCTTTCTGTTTCGCCATTTCAGCCGCAACACGCGGATTCTTTTCCAGAACCTGCATGACCATGGCAATCAGCGGGTCAGGCGGGACAAAAGGTTTTTTCAGAACTCCGTCAGCGCCCACGCGACGGGCTTCTTTTTCGTCGAGCGGATCAAATGCGCCAACCAGCAGAATCACGGGGATGTGCGCGAAACGCGTGTCTTTCTTCACGTACTCGCATACCTCGTAGCCATTGCGAACGGGCATGAAAACATCAGCAAGAACAAGGTCGGGATTCACATCGGGCAAGCGCCGAACGGCGGCTTCGCCATTGCCGACGGCAACCACATCGATGCCGCGCTCTTCCAGCGCCAGCGTGACCATTTTCTGGATATTGGAATTGTCGTCTGCAACCAGAATTCTGGGCACTGTATTCCCCTGGAGGCGGCCCGGATGGCGACACGCCCACGCCTTTCACTATGTATTGCAGCACTGGGAAACGTAGGCGTCAACAAACTCGAAGGACAGGAGTGCTACAGTTGTCAGCAGGGTGTTAACAGGTAGTTACCAGGGCAGCAGCTTCTTCACGCCCTTCTTTTTCTTGCTGGAGGACTCTTGTTTGGGGTCGGCTTTGTCCGCTTTAGCCGCATCGCTCTTGGACTGGGCGGCTGGTTTCGTAGCCGTTCCTGCAGGAGCTGTCCCGGCCGCTGGTGGCGCGCTGGAGTTGGATACGGGCGCCGTGACAGGCGAGCCTGTGGCGGTGCTGCTTGGAATCGCTTCTCTCGGAGCAGACGGATCGGCTGATGCGCCGGAGCTATTTGTCGCCGGCTGCGTCGGGGCCAGCAGCGGAACGCTGCTGGAGGGGGCTAGGGTTGAGCCGGAAGACGGAGCCGGGGTTTCTGCGACCGGAGCGGATGCGGCGGCGGCGTTCGGGTCGTTTGGAGCCGCTACGATCTCAAATCCTACGCTATTGCCGGGTGCGGAAACGGCTGCAGCCCCGGCTGGCACTGTTGTGGCGTCAACCGGAGCAGCATCGCTGCTGCCTTGGTCCGTCCCGGCCGCTGCTGTGTCCGTTCCAGAAATCGTGAACGCTGGACCTTTGGCGCCGGGCTTCAGAATGTCCGTCGCTGAAATTGCATCGTTCGGCGGGTTCATCTGCGGAGTGCCGTTACGAGCCGCCAGCGAAACATCCGGGTTGCCTTTCAGCATCGACATGGGTGTCTTAATTATCGCCAATTGATGATGCTGCTCCCGGTATAGCTGTTCATTCTTCATCCGCAGATAGGCATCCGGATCGGCGGATGGAGCGGGCAAGCCCATCGATAGAAGGCGAGCGCGCGCATCCACTGCCCTTTTCGACAGTGGATAGTCCTGGAGAATGCGGTCGTAGCACTTTGCCGCCAGATCGCCCCAGTGATTTTTGTCGTCCTCGTTTTTCACGGATTGCTTCGCCTTGTAATAAATGTTGGCGAGCATCCACAGCGCTTCGTCGGTCTGGCTGTAAAGTGGATAGCGGTCGGTTGCTTCCACCAGGCGAGCAGCAGCGGCGCGGTAATCCGCCTTCACATAATAATAACGCGCGATTTTGAATTCGCCGTCGCCCAACACTTCTTGAACTTCGCGCAAATACTGTTCCGCCTTGGGCAGCAGCGGGCTCTGCGGATATTTTAGGATGAACGCCTGGAACTCGTCTTCCGCCGCTTGCGCTTGCGTGGAATCGCGATCCGCCTTTTCCATCATGCGGTAGTGCGCCATGCCGACTTGCATTTGTGCGTAGGCCGCTTCGTCGAGAAAGGGAAAGAAGGTAATGAAGTCTTTGTACTCGGAAATCGCTTGGGTGGTGTTCGATGTGCCGCCCTCTTTGTAATATGAATCGGCGACGGAAAGCTTGGCCTTGGCCAGGTACTCGCTATCAGGATACGTGTTAATCAGGGTCTGGAGCGCGAGGCGCCCTTCGGTGTAGCGCCCAGCTTTCAGATCGTTTAGCGCGCGGTCGTACAGGACTTTGTCGGGTTCCGCAGAAGCGTCCACAACAGGCTTCGCCGCGGGCGCTTTTTTCTTGGATTTCGCTGGCAGAATCGCCTTCTTTTTTGGCGCGGGTTTTGGCGTTGGCGCCGGCTGGGACGTCTGCGGCGTGCTCTGCGGAGCCGGAGCCGTTACTGGCGCACCTTGGTCCTGTTGCGACGTCTGTGGAGATCCGTCGGCGGGCTGTTGCGCCTTGGCCGCGGGGCACAATTCCAGAGAGAAGAAAGCACCCAAAGCCAGGATTACAAGACAGCCTGTGTATCTGAAGTTTCCTGCCAGTGTACTCTTAATAACGGCCCCCAAAATCTTGCGAATCTTCAAACTTTCTGGCTCAGGGCTTCGCTTGCAAGCTTACGCAACTGACGCGTGGCTCCCGCCGGATCGCTTGCGTGAAAAATTGAAGTCCCCGCAACAAACGTATTTGCGCCAGCCTGGGCAAGCTCGGCGACGTTTTCCAGATCGACGCCTCCATCCACCTCAATCCGGAAGCTGGCATTATATCGCGAGCGCCACTGATTGAGTTGCCGAATTTTTTCCAGCGCGCCGCGAATAAATTTCTGCCCACCGAACCCCGGATTCACCGACATCACCAACACGGTATCCAGCTTATCGAGGACTTCGCTCAACATCATCACCGGAGTGGCGGGATTGATCGCTGCGCCGGCTTCGGCTCCATGTTCGCGAATCATGGCCAACGCGCGGTCCAGATGCACCGTGGACTCTTCATGGATCAAAACGCGGCTCGCTCCCGCGCGAACGAAGTCCTCAATGTATTCCTCGGGTTGCTCGATCATCAGATGCACATCGAGGGGCAAATGGGTTGCCTTGTGCAGCGACTCTACAACCGGAATTCCGATGGAAATGTTGGGGACGAAGTGGCCGTCCATCACGTCCACGTGAATCACGTCAGCGCCGGCTTGTTCTACCATGCGAATTTCTTCGCCGAGCCGAGCAAAGTTGGACGCCAGAATTGACGGAGCGATCTCGATGCGCGCGTGGGTCATGCGGTCAGGTGGATTTTAACATAAGCAGGTCGAGGTTACGGTGCGATGCTACTCGGCAAGCTGCAGCTCGATCGTCGAATTGGCGTCAACCTTGGCGCCGTGAGCCGGAGTTTGCGACGCAACTGTTCCATGCAGGATGCCTGGGAACGGCGAAAATGTGAGCTTCGACACTTTTAGTCCCGAGCCATTCAATTTTGATTCAGCCTCCGCCAGCGAAAGGCCCACCATTTCCGGCATCACGTAAGCGGGCGGCCTAGATCCCAAGGAAACCAGCAGATCGATATGCGGACTCGTTATATCGGAGTTGCCGGGCGCGGGTTCTTGCTGGATCACGGCGTCGTTCTCGCCTAACGGCAGGTACGCGCTGGACACTTCGCCCAACTGCAACCCACTGCGCAGCATCTCGATGCGCGCCGCACGCAAGCTGTGATCCACCAGTGCGGGGATCGTCGCTTTTTGCGGGCCGAGGCTCAACATCACGTGCGCGAATTGTCCTGTTTTTACGCGTGAGCCGGGCGCGGGGCTTTGTCTCACCACCGTATCGACGGGCAGGGGATGGTAGATGCGATCTTCCACCTTGATGCCGACGCCACGACTTTGGAGAGTGTGTTGCGCCTCCACGGCTTTCATGCCGACCACCTCAGGCATGGCCACTTCGCGGCCCTGTATCGCGAAGCGCACGGCAGTGAGCGCGCTCAGAAATGCCACCGAGGCCAGAATGAACGCCAGCAGCGACATTCGAAAGACCCATTGCAGGCGGTCCCGCAGCGTCATTGCTTCGCTCCTCCGTTTATAAAGCGTAACACGCCAGGCGCGAGGTGCTGGCGCTTCTTTGCGTTAAGTGTTTTTAAGTTTCACCCTATTTTTTCTGTAGCAGCGCAGCAAAGAAGCCGTCGGTTTGATACCCGCCGGGCGTCGTGTGAAATTGGCCGGCATCGTCGAAAAGGTTCTTTGGTTCGATTCCGCCGGTGAGGTGCGGAGCGATGGATAGCGCTGCTTCACTCGCCGTCAGGCGCTTTATGTTGGGCAGGCCGCGGAGGACCTCGGTAATTACATTTTCGTTTTCTTCTGGCTCGAGCGAGCAAGTGGAGTACACCAGGCGGCCAGGCGCTAGTTGGTTGAGCGCCGAGGTCAACAATTCGACTTGCACACGATTGAGTTCGCTCAATTGTTCCGGCTTCAGCCGCCACCGAATTTCCGGATGGCGCGCGAGAGTTCCAGTGCCTGAGCAGGGTGCGTCGAGGAGTATGCGGTCGAACTGAATGCCGAAGGGCAGCGCGGTCGCAGCGTCCAGTTCCACGATGCGAACGTCGCTCAGATGAAGCCGCTTGAACTGTTCGCGCATGGCTCGCAGACGGTGCGCGTGGCGATCGGCGGCCACGATCAATCCGTTTTTCCCAGCGCGTCGCGCCAGGGAAGGCGTTTTTCCTCCCGGAGCAGCGCACAAATCCAGGACGCGATCTCCCGCCTGTACCTCGAGAAGCAACGGAATCGTTTGCGAGGCTTCGTCTTGAATCGAAATGTCGCCACGCCGAAATGCTTCGGTGCGAGTCGGGCTGCCGCCGGTTACCGCGAATGCCGGCTGCAAGAAGCAGCCTGGATCCACGCCGAGTCCGGATTTTCGCAAACTTTCAAGAATTCCCTCGCGACGCTCGGGGTGATGCAACGAGCACGCCAGCCGCGGCGTTCGATTGTTCGCCTGCAGCAGAGAAGTGGTCTGCATTTCGCCAAGCCGTGCGAGCCAGCGTTCTACTAACCAAGCCGGATGCGAATGCAAAATTGATAGCCGCTCAGTGAGCGAGATGTCCGCGGGCAGGAATTTCTGCGGCGGTTCCTTCGCTTCCGCTGCCAAACGCCGCAGGACTGCATTCACAAGTGAGGAAGCCGAAGATTTTCGCGCGCTTTTTACCAGTTCCGCAGACTCGTTTACGGCAGCGCGCGCGGGGACGCGTTCAAGAAAACGAAGCTGGTACAGGCCCATGCGCAACGCGATTGCCACCGGCAGATCCAGCCGCTCGACGGGCTTCTTCAGCGCGCGCTGAAGCAAAAAATCCAGAAGGCCGCGCCAGCGAAGAACTCCCAGAGCAATTTCCGTTGCCAGCGCCGCGTCGTCCGCTCGTACGCCCGCGCCAAGCTCTGTGTGCAAGACGTCGGTGGCGTACGCGGCCTCCCCCTCCACGCGTCGCAGCACGTCGTAAGCAATTTTTCTGGCAGCACTAACTGGCATTTATTTTTGGAGCGCTTTCAGATAATTAATTGAATTCGTCAAGCGAGACAAAACGAGTCGTCCGGCGCAGCAATTAACCGCCAAAGCGGTCGCCAGGAATCAGACGCGCGCCGTTTGCGAATTCCAGTGCGGTAACTCTCTTGCGTCCTTCGAGCTGTACAAATTCAAGGAGCAGCGCAGTCCCGTCGCCGCAAGCGACCACTACCTTAGCGTCGGCTTTGAAACTTTCTCCCGGTGAGCGGGACCCGTCCCTAGGGGAGCCTGGCATTCCGGCTGTCGCAGGCGGAGAAATCGGACGGCCCCAAATCGCGCAGTTTTTTCCGCGAAACGAACTGAATGCGCCGGGCCATGGCTGCAATCCGCGAATTCGATTGTAGATTTCCTGGGCGGATTGCGACCAATCAATTCTTCCTTCTTCTTTCTTCAGCGGCGGAGCAAAAGTGGCCTGGGAATCATCCTGCGGCACGCGCGTGATGGTTCCGCGTTCCAGGCCGCGCAAGGTTTCCGCCACAAGCGGCGCGCCCGCCTCTGAAAGCCGTGCGTACAATTCAGGCGCAGTTTCGTCCGGGCCGATCACCGTTTCAAATCTCAGCAGCTTAGGACCGCTGTCGAGACCTGCGTCGATATTCATGGTCGTCAGCCCCGTGCGTTTTTCGCCATTTATGATCGCGCGATGGATCGGCGCGGCCCCGCGATATTTTGGCAACAACGATCCGTGCAGGTTAACCCAGCCGAGCCGGGGAATTGCAATCAGCCTGGCGGAAATAATTTGCCCGTAGGCGATGATCACCACAGCATCCGGCGCAGTTCGCTGGAAGAATTCAAATGATTCTTCAGATTTGATTTTCTCGGGCTGATAAACAGTGATGCCGGCGGAAATAGCGGCGTCTTTTACCGGCGAACGCGACACGGCCAGAGCACGGCCGCGTGGCCGGTCAGGTTGTGTCACTACGGCTACGATCTGAAAATCGGCTTGCGCCAGTAGATAGCGCAGAGAAGGGACCGCGAATTCGGGTGTGCCGCAAAAAACAATTCTGAGCGGCACGCGCGCCCTACCACTCGCCGGCTTTTTTCATTTTGCGGATTTTGCGCTTGATCATGTCGCGTTTCAGCATGCTCAAATGCGTGATGAAGAGGATTCCGTTCAAGTGATCGATTTCGTGGCAAAAAGCGCGGGCCAGCAATCCTTCACCGCGCATTTCAAACTCTTTTCCGGTGGCGTCTTGCGCGCGTATGGTCACATATTGCGGTCGCGCTACGTGCGCGCGAAAACCCGGAACGGAAAGGCATCCTTCTTCTTCGCGCTGCTCTCCCTCCGCATGGATAATTTCCGGGTTCGCGCAGACGAGCTTGGCTTCGGCATTTTTACCGTTGCTTACATCAATGACTGTAATTCGCAATCCCAGCCCAATTTGCGGCGCTGCCAGTCCCACGCCCGACGCCGCGTACATGGATTCGAACATGTCGTCCACGAGTTTCTGCAGGTCGGCGTCAAAGTTCTCCACGCGCTTGGTGGGAGTCTCCAGGATCGGGTCGCCGTACTTTACGATCGGGTGAATCATCTTCGCTGCGTCATTCCTTGTGAGCTTGATTCTTATTCAAAACGCGTCGAGCTGTTGTTGGTACCCCTCATAGTTGCGGCGCATCTCTGGCATGGAATCCCCGCCAAACTTTTCCAGGAAACCTCCGGCCAGTTCCAGCGCAACCATCGCTTCACCGATGACGCCCGCAGCAGGCACCACGCAAACATCCGAACGCTCGTACGCTGCTTTCACCGGCTCTTTTGTTTTCAAATCGGCTGTTTGCAATGTGCGACGCAATGTCGAAATCGGTTTCAAATATCCACGAACCACGATGTCGCTGCCGTTGCTGATACCACCTTCGATTCCGCCTGCGCGATTCGAAGAGCGCGCAAATCGTTTGCCAGCCTGATCGTAACGAATCTCGTCCTGAACTTCCGAGCCATAGCTTCCTGCGTTTTCGATGCCTGTGCCAATCTCAACCGCTTTCACCGCTTGAATGGACATCACGGCGCGCGCCAGTTTTGCGTCCAACTTTTCGTCCCACTGCGCATGGCTGCCCAAACCTGCCGGAACTCCGCGCGCTACAACTTCAAAAACGCCGCCGACCGAATCGCCTTCCTTCAACGCGCGCTCCACTTCCGCCTTCATACGCGTTTCGGTGGCCGCATCCACACAACGCAACGGCGATTCCAGATTTTCGCACGCCGCAACGATTTCCGGCCAGTCGGCGACCCGGTCCAGTCGCACATGGCCCACCGCTGCCGTATGGCTCAGCACCGTAACGCCAAACTCGCCCAAGAGCAATTTCGCAAACGCGCCGGCCGCAACTCGCGCTGCCGTCTCGCGAGCCGAGGCGCGCTCCAGTATGTAGCGCGCATCATGGAAATTGAATTTCAACGCGCCAGCCAGATCAGCGTGGCCCGGGCGGGCTGCGGTGAGCGGACGCTGCGAATCTTCAGCGCCCTCGGTATCTTCCACCGGCAGCGCCTTTTCCCAGTTTTTCCAGTCACGATTTTCGATGCGTAACGCGATTGGCGCGCCGATCGTCTTGCCGTGTCGTACGCCTGCGAAAATCTCGGCTTGGTCTTTCTCGATTCGCTGGCGCGCGCCACGCCCGTAGCCGAGTTGCCGTCGATGCAGTTCGCGCTGAATAAAATCCTGGTCCACCGCGAGTCCAGAAGGCAAGCCGGAAATCCATGCTACCAGCGCTTGACCGTGAGACTCGCCCGCAGTTACAAATCGAAGCATTTTCTCCTGACCAACCCACGAGGCAAACCTAAACGCGCGAACGAAAGATTCTACCGGACACACTGACGCGCGTAAAGCGAGGGCCTGCGCCAGAAAGATGCCGCGTTCGTAAAAATGAGAGGTCTTACGATGCCAAAACTATTGGAGTCCTGTGTCTTTTAGTGTCCACACCATTTTGGCCGGCGCTTTTCGAGAAACGACGCAAGCCCTTCGCGAAAATCTTCCGTTCCGCGAATTCGCGCGTTCTCTTGCGTGGCCATTTCCAACTCCTCGCGCATACGGCTATCGTGGCTGATCAGCAGGCGCTTCGTCATGGCCAAGCTTACTGGGCTCGATTCGAGAAAAATGGTTGCAACTTCGCGGGCGCGTTTCATTAGATCTTCCAGCGGCACGATCTCGTTTACAAGACCCAGGCGAAATGCTTCGGCGGCATCAATAATGCGTCCGGTCAGCAAAAGATCGCGAGCGTGTTTCTCGCCCACCTGGCGGCGAAGCATCACCGAAACGAGCGCCGGAATAAATCCGATGCGCACCTCGGTATATCCGAAGTTCGCTTCGGGAGCCGCCAAAGTGAAATCTGAAAGGGTCGCTAGCCCGCAACCACCGGCAATCGCCGCGCCGTTCACGGCTGTGATGAGCGGCTTAGGGAAACCGTAAACGAGCTGAAACATTCTTGCCATGCGTCGCGAATCGGCAAGATTCTCTTCGTGGGTTTGTTTGTCGATGGCCTGAAGCGTCTCTAGGTCCATTCCGGAGCAAAAAGCTTTTCCCGCCCCCGTAAGGATTACGACGCGAACGGTGCTGTCCGCTTCCGCTGCGTTCAGCGCCGCGAAGAGCTCTTCAATCATCGGCGTCGAAATCGCGTTGCGTTTTTCAGGACGGTTTAAAGTTATCGTCGCGACCCGGCCGTCACGCTCGAATTTTAGAGTGCTGTATTCCAAGGTGCCCTCGGTTTCAGTTTACCGTCGGCGAAGTCATGGGATCGATCGTTTTTGGCTCATGGCTGTATTTTTCGCGTAGCTCGTCGGTCATCGCGCAAGCAACGGCAAGAGACTTCGTGTCAATGCCAGTGGAAACGCCGCGAGCAGAGAGCGTGGTCAAAATTGCTTCGGTGGGAATATTCCCCACCAGCTCGTCTCCCGCGAACGGGCATCCGCCCAACCCCGTCAACGCACCATCGAAGCGTCGGCATCCCGCTTCATACGCCGCCAAAACTTTTTCCGGAGCGTGCTCCGGACGGCTGTGCAAGTGAACTCCAATTTCAACTCCCGCCACGGCATTTTTCGACGCGTGGTAAAGGCGAGCCACGTCTTCGGGAGATGCCGTGCCAACGGTGTCTGCCAGAGAAACAATTCGTACGCCGACATCTTTCAGCCACACCAGCGTTTCTTCCACAACTTCCGGGCCCCATGGCTCGTCGTAGGGATTTCCAAAAGCCATGGAAATATAAATCACCAGATTTTTGCCGGCGGCCTTGGTGTCATTTTGCAGTTTCTGCACCAGCAAGCGAGTTTCCTCGCGAGACATGTTTGCATTCGCGCGCCGAAAATAGGCGGAGATGGAATACGGGTAGCCGATGGTCGTGACGCCGGGCGTGGCCAGAGCGCGTTCGAGGCCCTGCGCGTTCACGACAATCCCTATAATGTCCGGCGTATGCCCGGGAGTGGTCTGGCACTGGCCTAAGCCTTGCATCACTTCTTCGCTATCGGCCATCTGCGGCACGTGCTTGGGCGACACAAAACTCACCGCGTCGATGTGCCGAAATCCGAGCGCGAGCAAGCGGCTCAGGTAATGAACTTTTTCCTTCGTGGGAATAATCTGCCTCAGACCTTGCCAGGCATCCCGCGGACATTCAACGATGGTTACGTTTTCTGCCATATGTTTTAGTACCAAGGGCTCCGATAGATGTGAACCGCGTACCAAAGCGCCGAAATTCCACTAACAATGGAAATCGCCATGAGAAAAACAATTATCCGCGATATCGCGGCTTCCTTAGCATTAATAATCGTCAGAACCAGTGCGACTACAAGCCCGAGATAAGAGAGATATTGCGACACCTGATAAATGAACCACATTCCTGAATGAGAATTCGGGCCACCCTGCGAAATCACCCACGAGCATGCCCAGGCAAAGAAACACGGCGAAACAAGCAGCAAAGTGAAGAGTAGCGTGGTGACTCCGCCGCGCTTCGCAACCGCATTTTCCTCGTCCATTTAGGTTTGCAAGACGCCCGTCTTGAACTCAGCCACATGCGGATTCAATGCCGCCAATTCCAGCGCCTCGATTAACGCTTCGCGCGTGCGTGCGGGATCGATGATCGCGTCCACCCATAGGCGCGCAGCAGCGTAGCGAGGGTCGGTCTGGTGCTCATAGGTCGCACGCGTAGTTTCGTAAAGTTCCTTTTTCTCCGCGTCACTCAACTTTTTGCCTTCGCGCTCGAGCTGCTTGATTTTAATTTCGACGAGCGTTCCGGCCGCGGCGTCGCCACCCATCACGGCGTATCGCGCGGTAGGCCAGGCAAAAATAAATCTGGGGTCGTAGGCTTTTCCGCACATGGCATAATGGCCTGCGCCGAAACTGCCGCCGCAAATCACGGCAATCTTCGGCACCACGCTGTTGGCTACCGCGTTCACCATTTTCGCGCCGGCGCGAATGATTCCGCTCCATTCTGCTTCCTTACCCACCATAAATCCATTCACGTCGTGAAGAAAAATTAAGGGCACCAGATTCTGATTGCAATCAAGAATAAAACGCGCCGCCTTGTCCGCCGACTCGGTGTAAATCACTCCGCCAAATTCGATTCGCTTGTCGCCCGTGCCGGGCGCGGCTATGGTGACAGATTTTTTCTGGTTGGCCACGATGCCGACGGACCAGCCGCCGATGCGTGCGTAACCGCACAGCAGCGTCTGTCCGTATTCTGGGCGATATTCTTCGAATTCGCTCTGGTCCACAATGCGCGCAATAATTTCGCGCATGTCGTATTGCTTGCCCGCATCGGCCGAGAAAATTCCGTAAATCTCGTCGCCGGGATGTTTGGGCGGCGCTGCCGGTTTGTGATCGAAGGGAGCGCGCGCGGGATGGCCGATCTTGTCCAGTAGGGCGCGCATGCGTTTGATGCACGCGTCGTCGTCCGGCTCGCGAAAATCGATGGTGCCGCTGATCTGCGCATGCATCTGAGCGCCGCCCAGTTCCTCTGCTGAAGTTTTCTGTCCGATGGCGGCTTGCACCAACGCCGGGCCTGCGAGAAAAAGGCCGCTACCTTCCGTCATCAGGATTTTGTCGCACATTACCGGCAGGTAAGCGCCGCCAGCCACGCACATGCCCATAATTGCCGTGATTTGCGGAATGCCCATCGCGCTCATTACCGCGTTGTTGCGAAACACGCGCCCAAAATCGTCGGCGTCAGGAAAAACGTCTTCTTGGAGAGGCAGAAACACGCCGGCTGAATCGACCAAATAGATTGTGGGTATATGATTTTCAATCGCGATATTTTGAGCACGAATTACTTTTTTCGCAGTCATCGGAAAAAACGCGCCCGCTTTCACGGTGGCGTCATTCGCGATAATCATCACGCGGCGTCCGGAAACTCGCGCCAGCCCCGTGATGGTTCCAGCCGCGGGAGCGCCGCCCCATTCTTCGTACATCTCATACGCGGCGTAGAGTCCCAGCTCGAAAAATTCTGTTTTAGGGTCGATCAGCTTGGCGATGCGCTCGCGAGCTGTCAGCCGGCCCTTTTTGTGCTGCGCTTCGATGGCTTTCGCGCCTCCGCATTGCCGTATGCGCTCTTCCTCATTTTTTATTTCCGTCAACTTATCGATCATCTGACGAGTGCGTTTCTGAAAGTCGGCAGATTTCGCGTCAACGCGCGTATCGTTTTTTGTGCTACTCAAAGGGTCCTTTCTTACACGCCGGCCGCGCTCGCAAGCAGCGCCCCGGATGGAAATACGGCATCAGATTGTACCATCCACACTAAGTTTTTGACTTGGCGCTCGGATGCGCTAGAATCGGCCCCGGTTCGAGACCACGTCTTAACCAAATTCTTCTCGGAGGATGCCTATGCTCTGCGATACCCGCGCGAGGGACGGGTCCGCCTCCGGATTTTTGATTTAAGTCTTTGGACTCTTGCTCTCCTTCGGCGCGAAATTCTCCAGTCATTCCGCTTTAATAGCGACCCCGACCGTCGTGGCTGTTCCTTAATAACCCAATATGGCCTCAATGGCGCCGCAAAAAAGGAGAATCAAATGGAATTCGTGGACTTGAATCTCGCACGTCGTCTGGAAATGGCAGAAGCTCAGGCGTGCCGTGCTTGCGCGGAGGCATTCCACCAGCAGCATCCTGAGTTTGCGGTCGCCGTGGAGGAAATCGCGGGCGGCTTTGCAGTTTTTGCTGGCGTAGACTCACCGGTTACGCAAGCAATCGGCGTTGGACTTCATGGTGACGTGCGGGACGCCGATCTCGACCGCCTCCAGGATTTTTTCAGTAGTCGTGGCGCCGCCGCAGCCGTCGAGCTTTGCCCGTTGGTCGAGATGTCTCTGTATGAAAGATTTGCAAAACGCGGTTTCCATTTGCTTGAAGTTTCGGATGTCTTATTCAAAAAACTCGCGCCGAGCGATGGCCATGCGAGAGCGACGCCTTCGAATATCGTCGTCCGCCGAGCAGCACCTGATGAAGCGCAACTTTGGACGAAAACGGTAGCAGAAGGATTTGCGGAACATAATCCAGTAACGCAGGCGATCCTCGACGTGATGGCGGGTTTCTTTCCGGCGGCTCATTGCTTCCTCGCGCTTGTGAACGGCTCGGTAGCAGGAGGTGGCGCAGTTTCCACGCGAGGAGGAGTCTGCGGTCTTTTTGGCGCGAGCACGCTTCCAGAGTTTCGCGGTCGGGGCGTGCAAATGGCTTTACTACAGGCGCGCATTGCATGGGCTACCGCACAGGGATGCCACCTTGCAGTAAGTATTACGCAACCGGGAAGCGCTTCGCATCGAAACATGGAGCGCCAGGGATTTCGCACGGCTTACACGCGGACCAAGCTGATTCGCGCCCTGTCCTAATTCGAATGGCTAGACTTTCGACGGGTGGGAATTAGGCCGGGCCCGGCCTTAACGACGGCGCCCCTTTCGGAGCAGTCGAAGTTCGTTGGCGAATAAAATCGACGATCGCTTGCGTAGGTGTTCCGGGGAGAAAAACTTCCGCGATTCCGCCCTTCTTTAGCGCGGGGATGTCCGCTTCAGGAATAATTCCGCCGATCAAAACGGTTACGTCATCCATATGCTTTTCTCGTAACAAGTCCATTAAACGCGGGCAAAGCGTATTGTGCGCGCCGGAAAGTATGGAAAGACCAATCACGTCCACATCTTCCTGCACCGCCGCCGACGCGATCATTTCCGGCGTTTGCCGCAGCCCGGTGTAAATCACTTCCATGCCGGCATCGCGGAGCGCTCGAGCAATAATTTTGGCGCCGCGGTCGTGTCCATCGAGACCCGGCTTTGCAATCAGCACACGAATTTTCTTATCGGCCATGGCAGGCAAGAATACTTCAAATCGCGGTTGAAACGATAGTCACGCGAGCACCGGAATTTCCCGCCAGCTATCGCAAGTCGAGCAGGAACTCTTCCAGCATTGAATTAAACTGGTCGGCATCATCCACGAACAAAGCGTGGCCTGCGCCTTCAAAAACTTCGAGCTGCGAACCGTGAATCTGCTTTTGCATCTCCACAATTGTATTCATGTACTGGCTCTTGGCCGCGCACACGACGCTTGGCTTATCGATTTTCGGCAGCACGGAGCGATAGTCCGAAACGAAATATCCAACCAGCAATGCGACGGCCGTATCCGTCGGCACGCGCAATGACGCTTGAATCACCCTTTTGAGATATTCTTCCGCTTGCGTTTTTTTGAAATTGAGATTGCGAACGAATCCGTTCGTTGCATTTTGCCGGTCCTCTAGCACGCCTTTGAGAAGTCCGAATTTTTGATCGGCGTCACCAGTGCCGCGGCCGCCTGCGTCGTTGTCAATAAACACGAAGCCGGCGAAATCTCCCGTCCCAAACTGATCGATGTAGGACATGGTCTCAACCACCGCCATCGACCATGCTACGATGACCACCGGCGCGAGGTGCAGCTGCGCGACCACCGCTTTGATGTCACGCGCTCGCGCGGCAGGAAATAGCCCGTCGGAAGTTTGCGATGATTCGCCCTGCGAACGCGGATCCATCGCCACCACGCGATAGTCTTTCGAAAAATACGAGATCTGGTTTTCCCATATCCACGCCGGCATGGTCCAGCCGGGCACAAAAAGCAGGGAAGGGAAATTGTGCGCGCCCGTAACCGCGATATTGCCCTTTGTGGGTTTTACGTCGGCCGGAAGAGGATTTCCGACCTGCGCGCTCTCGACGTTTGCGGAGCGTCCCGCTTCGAGATAGTGAATTTTCACTCCGTCAGGCGTGGTGATAAATCCGCTTTTCACTGCCGCAAGCTTCTTGTCTTTCACTTCTGCGCGGGTCGAGCGAGCTCCCGCACAAGCCAAGACAAAAATCGACACAACAGCAAGCAGGGAAGTTCGAGCGGAGCTAAGAGTTTTCAATGGCGGACCGCCTCTAAAGAATCGCGCGTCAATTTTCGGGGAAATGTTTTTAAGTAATGGCAACTTCTTCGTAAACGCCAAACACATCGCGCAGCGTGTCGCAAATTTCGCCAAGCGTGGCATACGCTTTCACCGCTTCGTAAATGTACGGCATCGTATTTTCCGTCCCGGCCGCCGCTTTGCGCAGGGCCGCGAGCCGCCGCGCAACTTCGTCATTCGAACGCTCCGCGCGAAGCTTGCGCAGCCGTTGCGTCTGGCCTTCGGCGACGGTTTCGTCAATTTGCAAAATATCCAGAGGCTTCTCTTGGGCCACGTAATCATTCACGCCCACGATAATTTTATCTTTTCGATCCACCGCGACTTGGTATCGATAGGCGGCCTCGGCAATTTCGCGTTGAGGATAAGCGCGCTCGATGGCCGGCACCATTCCGCCTAGCGCATCGATTTTCTCGATGTAATCCCACGCGCCGCGCTCGATTTCGTTCGTCAACGTTTCCACAAAATAAGAACCGCCCAGCGGATCGGCCGTATTAGTGACGCCACTTTCGTGCGCGATGATTTGCTGGGTGCGCAAAGCCACGGTGGCGGCGAACTCAGTGGGCAGCGCCCAAGCTTCATCCAGAGAATTTGTGTGCAGCGATTGCGTTCCGCCCAGCACCGCGGCGAGAGCCTGCAATGCCGTTCGCACCACATTGTTGTAGGGCTGCTGCGCGGTCAACGAGCACCCGGCAGTCTGTGTGTGGAAACGCAGCGCCCATGAACGCGGGCTCTTGGCGCCGAAACGCTCGCGCATGGTCTTGTACCAAATGCGGCGAGCTGCTCGATATTTTGCGATCTCTTCGAAAAAGTCGTTGTGCGCGTTGAAGAAAAACGAAAGCCGCGGAACAAATTCGTCAACTTCCAGCCCGCGGCGAATACCCCACTCCACATATTCAATGCCATCGCGCAAGGTGAACGCGGCTTCCTGAATGGCCGTCGAACCTGCCTCCCGAATGTGGTAGCCGCTCACCGAAATAGGATTAAATCGCGGCGTATGCTTCGTCCCAAACTCGAAGGTATCGATCACCAGACGCATCGAGGGTTCGGGCGGGTAGATGTATTCCTTCTGCGCGATGTATTCCTTCAAAATATCGTTCTGCAAAGTCCCGGAAATTTTCCTCCAGTCAGCGCCTTGCTTTTCGGCTACGGCAAGATACATGGCCCAAATGACGGACGCCGGGGAATTGATGGTCATCGACGTCGTGACGTCCGACAGCGGAATCTTGTCAAAGAGCGTTTCCATATCGGCCAGCGAACTGATTGCCACGCCGCACTTTCCAACTTCGCCTTCCGACAAAGCGTGGTCAGAGTCATATCCCATCAACGTGGGCAAATCGAACGCGACGGAAAGACCCGTTTGTCCTTGCGAAAGCAAATAACGGAATCTGCGGTTGGTATCTTCAGCCGCCCCGAAGCCGGCAAATTGACGCATGGTCCACAGCCGGCCGCGATACATGGTGGAATGAATTCCGCGGGTATAGGGAGGCTCGCCTGGGTAGCCCAGGTCGCGTTCAGGATTCCAGTCGGGCAAGTCTGCTTCGGTGTAAAGGCGCCTAATGGGATAGCTTGAAACGGTTGTGAAATCGGCCGGGCGCTCCGGCGATTTCTCCAAAGTAGGCTTCAGAGTTTTTTCTTCCCAGTCGCGCTCGGCTTTTGACGGGCTTCGCCTCGCCTCCCGTTCAGCTGCCGAATTACGCTTCAGCGGATCAGCGATTTTTTCGCCAATTTTTTCGGCCATGAGCGCGGCTCCTTGGAAGGCGGGAGTTTCTCATTTCAAAAACTCTCTATCGCTCATTCTAGGGCAATGCAATAGCGGCAGCAAGCTGCGGGATTCGCTTTGGTTGCGCATTGCTGTCCGGACGTTAGCCCGGCATCTTGCGTCTGTGCGGATCAATGGCCGAATTACTTAGCGCCAATCGAATCGCCAGTATCCGGCGTACCGGGGATGAGCTTGTCGCGATAGATTTTCCCCCGCAGCGCATCGGCCATGGTGATCCGATTAACTTCCAGCGTGCGTCCCATGGCTTGGTTGAAATTCACTAGCGCCTCTTCCAGGTTCACCTTCGCTCGTAGCTCGGTGCCTTCCGCCGCAGTCAAGTCGCGAGAACGCAGCACGACGTTGTAACTGGTGGACGATCCGAGTTGGTATTTTTTCTGCTCGGCGTCCAAGGTTTGTTGCGCCAAGGTCCGCGCTTTTTCCGCCGCCGCTACCTGCGCGCGGTCTTGCTGCAACGCGATCATTGCGTTGCGAACGTTCAGCACAATCGTGTTTTGCGTTTGGCGATACTGCGTCTGCTGCACGCGTTCATTCAAAAGCGCGCGAGCATTGTCCGCCTGGGCCGAGCGATTGCGTATCGGAATGGAAAAGGTCACCCCCGCTGCATAGGTGGGGTAATTGTTCGAGAACAAGCTCGAGAGAGCATTTCCCAAACCGCTCGTTTTCACAGCCGTGGGGAAAACCGGAAATCCCACTACTTCGTTGCCAATTTGGAGGCCCGTCATCGAGTCAACAATCGGCTCGCTCGGAATAGGTTGCAGTGATGTGGGAGTCGTAGAACTCGAAACCAGGGAATTTCCCGATAAACCTTGCGCGCTATATTGCGCATACACATCCAGCGCTGGCAAAAGAGCGTTCTTCGTTGCTTTTGCTTCGATCCCCGCATTCTTCAAGTTTAGGTCCGCCTGATAAATTTCTGGCCGCTTCTGCCACGCTTCTTTCACCGCATCTTGCAGCGGAATGTTCTCGACCACTTCCGGTGTGGCGATCGTCGTCGTTGGGACGATCTCAATTCCATCCAGCTCAGGCGCCATCAAGTTCTTGGTGATGTCGTTCAGCAGAACGGTTTGCTGCTGCAACCTGGTAGTCTGCGCCACGATCAGGTTCTGCTGGTCGGTAGCGACCTGCGATTCGGCCGTGAGCACATCCAACGGCGCCATGGTGCCAATCTGCAACTGCTTCTTATTGTCTTCGTACAGCTTTGTTGAAACGCCCACAGCTGCTTCTTGCACTTTCACATTTTCGCGGTCGTACACCAGTTCCCAATAGTCATTCGAAGTCTGTTGGACGGTTGCCATCACCTGTTGCGCGAGCTGCGAGTCTGCTACCTTCAGCGAGTTCTTGGCTTCCAGAATGTAGCGAGTGTTCACCAGGATGCCGAAGCCATTCAGCAGCGGTTGGGTCAGCGTCGCCGTCAATATCGGGTTCACATAAGGATTGAACAAGTTTTCCGGCGTGTTTGACGCCGCTCGCGTGGTATCAAATGTTGTCGTGAAATTCGTGCCGGTGTGAAATCCCTGCGTATAGCCGAAATTGTAGGTGTAGCCATTTGTGGTCAGGCTTGGAATCGTGGACGTCGTTCCAACTCCAGTTGTGAGCGGATTGTTGACCGGAATTGTTGACCGCTGCCATCCCACGGTACCCGAAACGATTGGATCGAAAGAAACGGACGGCGAAGTGCCCAGCACGATTTGTTGCGTATTGGCAAATTCCGGAATTCCGCCCGCTTTCGCTTTCAGGATTTGCGATTCGGCAATCCACGGCGTGTACTTTTGCACCACGATGTTCAGATTGTTTTCGAGCGCCAGCGAAATTGCATCTTCCAGGCTCAACTTCAGCTTGCCGTTCTGGATCAACTGGTCCAGGCGCGGGGAATTCGTCAGCATCGGCTGCGGAATTTTGGCTGTCGTATAAGGCGCAATGATGTTGGGGAAGAACGGTTTTCCCTTGGCATAGTCAGGACCGAGACCCGTCTTCATCTCGCGCGCTTCTTTTGCCGCGGGAGTCTGCGGCTGCTCCTTGAGCTGGGCGCCAGACGGCTCCTGCGTCTGTCCTGGTTGAGCTTGTCCGGGCGTTTGCTGGGATTGCGCCGGTTCTGGCTGGCTAGGCTGTCCCTGTTGCCCTTGCTGGTCCTGGCTTGCGGGATTCTGACCTTCTTGAGCCTGCGCAAAGACCGGAGAGACCACCAAAGAAAAAACCGTCAGCACCACCAGAGCAGCATTCGTAAACCTTAGAATCATCGTCGTTTTTCCTCTCAGCATGAGTGGGACGTTGAAGCGCTCGCGCACTTCACTCTACCTAAACGCGCGCATACACCACTTTGTTTCAAATGGCCTATTTCGATGCAACGAGGCGGCCACGCGTATCCGATTGAATTTAGACGGTTAATCGGGATTTTTAGCTTACCGCTCGTTCATTAGCGAACATTACTGTGCGCAATCGAACAAACGGACACCGAAGTGTAGCATCGCCCTCAACCGCTGACAATCTTGCGAAAACGTGCAAATTTCCGCGCCTGGAGCCCGCGAATGAATGCTTGCGAAATTTCTGTTCCGGGCGCCGCGTATCACTCAATAGGGGGAGGTTCCGTCCGCTAATTTGACACTTTGCAGCGCAAGGGCCTAACATGCCCGCCATCTACATGCTGTCTATTCACAAGCGGAGAATCATCAGTCGCGATCCGAGCGCGACCGGCATTCTGCGGCTCTGCGTTGCATTGCTATTCCTCGCGCTCGGTGCGCGCGCGCAACAAGGCCTCCCCAAAACCAAGCCGACCGGGTACGTCAATGATTTTGCCGGAGTCTTGAGCCCGTCGGCTCGCGCGCAGCTCGAAGCGCTTTGCGCTGAAGTTGATCAGAAAGCCCACGCGCAGATCGCCGTCGTCACCGTGAAGTCTTTGGAGGGAAAATCCATCGAAGATTATTCGATTGCGCTCGCCACGCAATGGGGAATCGGTCCCAAACAATCTTCGAGCGGAGTCTTAATTCTCCTTGCAGCTCAAGATCGAAAATACCGCATTGAGGTTGGGTATGGCCTTGAGCCCATCCTGCCGGACGGAAAAGTCGGCGGAATCATGCGCGAGGCGGTGCCGTACCTGAAAGAGGGGAATTATGACGCGGCGCTGCTACTGATGACTCATGGCGTGGCGGACGTAATCGCGCGAGATCGCGGAGTCACGCTCACGAGCTCAACCACAA
>Ga0207015_1021_pt1 | contig 68066 bp, 53 predicted proteins | sample Alteio_BWMinCont_53_FD_153486 | JGI IMG/M metagenome (GOLD analysis project Ga0207015, IMG submission 153486) | Enriched cells from forest soil in Barre Woods Harvard Forest LTER site, Petersham, Massachusetts, United States -... | ecosystem: Environmental > Terrestrial > Soil > Temperate forest >...
AAATTTTCTTAATACCCCCTATATTTTTTGCGGGTGTGCCTACCCTTATGAGTTGGTGGTGCATATAGGCAACGGGGTCTTTCAGCCGGTCGAGGCCACGAATTCAAATCGGGGGGACAGGGATGCGACACTTTTCGCTGGAAAAATGGGTTGATTTCGCACGAAACGTGATTCGGGAGAACGAAAAGGCCAAGATGCAAAGCCACCTGCAAAGCGGTTGTCCGGAGTGCCTGAGGGAGCTGAACTTGTGGCGGCGTTTGCAACAGACCGCCCAACGCGAATCGGCGTACGAACCGTCCGACGACGCTGTTCGGACGGTAAATGCGACTTTCGCGAACCAGCGTATCGGTCGGCCACGCTCTGTGAAACATGAAGTCGGGGCGTTGCTTTTCGATAGCTTCCGCAGTCCCATATTCGCCGGCGTGAGATCGTCCGGAAGTGTCGCACGCCAATTGCTTTACGGCGCTGATTCTTACCGGATCGATATCCGGATTGAACCGCAGACGGACTCAGAAAAGGTCCTTATTGTTGGTCAGATTCTGAATTCAACTGATCCGGACGAGCGCCTGTCGCGGGTGCAGGTAGCGTTGTTGAAGGGCCGTCGAGTCCTGTCGCAATCGGTAACCACACTGTTTGGCGAGTTCCAGATGGAATGTGCCTTGGAGGGGGGCTTCCGGCTAATGGTGACCCTGCCCGGGGGGAGAGAAGTAAGCCTCCCCTTGATTGAGCCAACCTTCAGCCATGGCGAGGAGATTCCGGATTCGCCTGATTTTAATAAGGTTAGTAGTAGATCTAAAATCACGAAAAAACGTACTAGAACGAAAGGTTGATGCCAGCGGTACGACAAGTAGCCGCTTGTACCATTGCCTAGAAACATCGTCCGAACCAAACTGACACTAGACGAAGTTTCACGGTAATCGGGCTACTGGCCGACACGCAAAAGGAGTACTAGCCATCATGAAGCGACTTAGACTAATTGGACTGTTAACTCTTCTTTCGCTGGGATTCTGGGGCCAGGTGGCCAGCGCCCAGGGGCTCCTTGGTGGCTTGCTCTTAAACGTCGGGCAAGTCTTGTCCAGCGTCCTTAGTCCGCAACCGGGGGTTATCGTCCGGACGAACCTCGGTCTTGCCGGGTTGCAGCTTGCTTGCCTTTCCAATGGCTGTACAGTGGTCGGCAATATCGATGGCAACATGAACCAAGTTTTCTTGGTCAGGCCCGTTCAGGGTCTTCTGCCGCAACTCCTTGCGGGTCTCCTTCGGCTTGTCGACGGAATACTTGATGCCGAACCCGATCAGGCCCTGATGATCCCGCCAAACAACACCAATCAGACGAGTTCTTCCACGCCTCCGCAGGGTTTGTGGGACACGACCCCGGTCAGTTACTACGGCAACAGCGTCAGTCACGGATATGTGAACCAGCCCGCGGCTCAGATCATTCACATCGACCAGGCTCAGGATGTATTCAACGTGTCCGGTGCAGGAATTGTTGCGGATATTGACACCGGCGTCGACCCCAATCACCCAGCTTTCCAAGGACTGCTTCTCCAGGGCTACGATTTCACGCGCAACCAGCCGGGCGGTTCGGAAATGAATGACATCTCCATGTCTGCACCACCCCCCTGTGAGACTTGCGCTGCAGCTTATGTAAATCAGCACACAGCAGCAATGCTCGACCAACACACCGCTGCCATGTTGGATGGCTCACAGTACGCGGCCTTCGGACACGGAACCATGGTGATGGGAGTCATTCACCTGGTCGCACCAACTGCAAAACTTCTGCCTCTGAAAGCGTTCAACGCCAGCGGAAGTGGATCCCTCTCGAACATTCTGGCGGCCATTTACTACGCGGTGCAGAACAACGCGAACGTCATCAACATGAGTTTTGACCTGACGAGCAGTTCAACTGAATTGAAGAATGCTATCAACTTCGCCAACAGCAAAAATGTCATTTGCGTAGCATCCTCCGGCAACGATGGCAAGGAAGAGATGGTTTATCCAGCCGGCTTGCAGAATGTAATGGGCGTAGCTTCCACGAATAACCAAGACCAGCGTTCGAGCTTCTCGAACTACGGGAATCAGATCGTTTGGGTCGCGGCGCCCGGCGAAGGCGTAATCACAACTTATCCATTTGCCACATACGCCGCAGGTTGGGGGACATCGTTCAGCTCGCCAATGGTTGCCGGCACTGCGTCTCTGGTCCTCAGCCTGCAACCAGCATTTGGCGAAAATCAAACGGCTTGGGCGATCTCTCACGCGAAGTGGATCGGCCTAAACATGGGCAATGGACGCCTGGACGTTTACGGCACTTTGTCATCCTTACATCCCATCCAGGGTTTGCTCTAGTAGCGGTCGATGCCGATGGACAACATCGAACAAACGGGCACCTCCGAGCGACTTGCTCAAATGGCGAGCGTCATGGCGGTGCACACCATTTCGTCGAGCGCTTTGCCGAAACTTCCGCATGACTGGGCTCCTCCATCTCTGCAGGTTAAGCTCGTGGAGGAGCAACTGACTGCATTGCGTAGTTCTCTGATCTGCGCCTTCAACCAACTCCTGGATTTAAAGGACCTAAACACGGGTGTTCACAGCACGCGCTTGGCGGAATGGGCTCTTCATGTCGCTGGGGAACTTGGGCTGAATCGTGAATGTTTGGGCGATATCGAAGTTGCGGCGCTTTTGCACGATATCGGCAAAATCGGCATCTCAGATGCCATCTTGAACAAGCCCGCCAGGCTCACAGCCGAAGAATACGAACTCATGAAGAAGCATCCGGAGTACGGATGGGCAGTCTTGCGCCAAGTTCCCGGAATGGAGCGCGCCAGCTTGATGATTTTGCATCATCATGAAAATTACGATGGCACCGGTTATCCGGGTGGACTGAAAGGCGAAGAAATTCCGATTGGATCGCGCATAGTGTCCGTCATCGATGCTTTCGACGCGATGGTGTCCACGCGACCCTATCGCCAAGGGATGCCGTTCGAAGAAGCCGAACGACGATTATTGGCTGCGAGTAACACCCAGTTCGACGCTCGCGTGGTGAACAGTTTCCTGCCGCTGGCACGGGCCGAGATGTCATCCGTGTTCGCGGCGGCTGGTACTGCAGTCACTGCTGTTCTCTAGCTACCGGTCTCCTCTCGTTTTGTGCTGGTCCGTCTTGATCGCGTGGTGCGTCTCTCAAGTTCAGAAGAACTCCTGAGATCTACAACCGCTGCGCGTCGCTGATCAAAATCATGTGTGTTTGTGGGCGGAAAAGCTGGCCAATTTCAGAGCGTCGAATCAATAAATTACGAGCCGAATGCAAGAAGAGCCATTGGGCAGCGGACGCGGTCTCCTGCCGTGCGTCCGCTTGTTGTGCAATCTCCACGTTGTTAAGGATGGACCAAACACTGAAGTGAAGCGAGCTTCCTTGCTCGCGTCCTTTGTTTATTCCGCATTTACCCACGTGTCTGACCCCGTCAGCTTGACGGCCACGTCCGAAAAGAAAAGATGCAGCGGCTTGCCGTCCGCCGTCCCGCGATGGTCGGTTGAGATAAGGAGTGGGCCAGCTTTCTTGTAGCCCGCCCAAGTTGCGATGACAACACTCGGCTTCACGGGCCCGCCGCGATGATAAACAAACTGCTCGACGCGGTAGTCTTTGCCGACATAGAGGTCCCAGGTGTCGCCAGGCGTGTAACCACCTTCGTTGGGATACTTCACTGAGACCAGCTCTGCCGAGCCGCTGCCAATGGGCAGTTTATGCATACCTTGATCGGTCACGGTGGCGCCGGTATCCCAGTAAGCATGCAAGGGGAACAGAAGCCAATAGTTATCGTTATTGAAGCCCGGATCGACTTCGTTCTTCACGTTGTCAGGCTGGCTGCTGAGTTGCGAACGCACGTAAGTAACCTTGACCGGCTTGCCTTCTTTATCCTTTCCCTCAAAGGAGACCTTACCCGTCTTAGGCTCCCAAACCCACGAACGGGAAACGTTCACTCCGGGGAACTGTGCATTCCAGGTATAGCGGATCGCTTCAACCTGCTCAAACGAATCGAGACCATAAGCCTTGGCAATCTTTTCCATAATTGGCGGACGGCTCTGTCCCCAGGAGGTTGCCGCAAGGACCAGCACTCCGAAAGTCAAACGACGGATCATCCTTACATGGCTCGCATTGATCATGGAGTTCGCTCCTTTGTGAATTAAACAGATGCTGCGTTAGATGGTGGCAAAAGCTTCGGGATATAAAAGAGAACGTCGGAACAGTAACTTTCACCCACAACCATTCGCACGCGTTGCTAGGTAGGCGCGCATTATACAGCACACTCCGGCCGATCGTCTTCTTGTATGCTGATACGGCCGCGCCTGATATGTCACAAGTTCACGGTCCGCATTTCTAAGTTTGCATCCGCACCGGCAACTAGTTCGCTGAGCTCCGGCCCACTGCGGCTCGTGTGAACCAGCGAAACAAAATAATCGCCCCGGCCATTGCCACGGATCCGTATTCAAGCAGCATAATCCACCAAGGAACCAACCACGGACGACCGAGCGTCCGCAAATGCCAAACGTAATAAGTTGGGATGATGCTAACTGCCCATATGATGAGCGGCACAGTCGAAGCCGACCGCACGAAGGGCAGAAGCCAGAGAAGATACCAGGGATATACAACCGGTGCGCATAGAAGCGTTGCTGCCATAGGCCATGCAAACGCGTCCGAAGACCACGCCGAAGTCTTGCTTCTCAGCCAAAATGCCGTAACAAAACCGACCAGGACTGCTAGCCCAACTACAAGCTGGGGAGCGGCCACACGCTCAAGCATTGCAAACACCGGATCATTGAAACGGAATCTCTGCATGTAAGTGCCGAGCGAGCCAATCGGAATCCGCCCATGCTTGAAGAAAGGAACGTATAGAAGTCCGACCACCACTGCCGCTAGAGTCGCATCGCGCACACGAACGCGCCTCCAGTAGAGTGGGAGCAATACAATTGGCAGCAACTTCACTGCAACCGCCAGTCCAAGTGCTAAAGCTCCAACCATACGCCAGCGCCGCCCAAGCGCCGCGGCAGACGCCAACACCAGCAGCACGCCGACAATATCAATGTGACTGCTGCCCGCCACTTCCGTCGCCAGCAGCGGGTTCCAGGCGTAAGCCAGAACCCAGTGCGCCCCTTCTCCACTACAACGCAATATATCGAGCAAAACCAGAACGATCGCCCAGCCGCAAAATACAAATGCTAATTTCAGCGCAAAGATGGATTCATGCATCGCTGTCACGCCGCGGAAGAAAAGCTGCGCTCCCGCTGGATAGGGGCTCGGCACATCCGGGTTGTTTAGTGTACGAGTCTCGGGCGTGTGCAATCCGGCGAGCGCAGGATCACTAGGAACGACGACATAAGGGTTATAGCCCAGCCGTTGCACGCGGCCATCCCAGAGATAACGATGAATGTCATCATCTGAACCTGGCGCCTTCAATAGAAATGGAATTTGCCACAGCACCGCCAACAGGAGCCCGATGAAGATGTCTCGTCGCGGGAATTTCGGCGTGGAGAACAACTCACGAATGGCGAGAAGGTACGCGACGCCAGCCACTGCCAGCGGAATTATGAAAGATGGTTCACCCACGCTTCCGAGCTGGCGTGAACAAATCGTCAGGGACACAAGCAAGATGGCCCCGAACCCGTAAAGTCTGTGTGATGGCGTGATCTTCACGCGTCGTCCGTGCCGGTCGGCAACTGTGCCACCGCCTGTCCCCACTGTTCCAGCCAGACCGCTGTTCGTGGCGCCCTGGCGGGAGCGAGTCGCAGCTCCGCGGCAAGCCGAGTTAGGTCGCGCTCCTCGTCGATGTCGTAGAAAGGCTCCGTGAAGGCAGTGGAAAGCCGTAGTTCTCGAGTGCGCGCCAGTAGAGCCTCAAGCGCACTCTTAGTACCCATGCCATCGCCATAGAAAAGCGTTGGATGAGCGGTCTTGGCCCCGACGAGATAATATCCGCCATCATTTGTCGGCCCAACAACCACGTCGTGATCGGTGAGCGCGTCGAACGCGCTAGCGAGAACGGAAGCCGGGAGATGCGGGCTGTCGCTATTGAAGGCAATCACATGTTGCCCGGCAGGCGCAGCGAAGCGTGCAAACACCGAGGTCAGCCCTGCTGCAAGGCCTTCCCCTTTTTGCGCCACGACAGTCACCGCGCCTCTCCCCAACCGCATTAGTTCTTCCACATCCGATGCGGGGCACAGAATGACTACCTCCACAGTGCCCAACGAGCGCGTCAGCGCCAGCGTGTCGTCCAAAAGGCAGCAGTAGAGTTCGGTGACCGCTTCAACTGGAAGTCTCTGAGCTAAACGGGTCTTGACCATGCCCGGCCTGGGTGCTTTCGCCATCACAACCAGCGTGCGGCTGCTGGGCAAACGTTCTGTAATTTCGCTGGAGGATTCCATAGGAGATCGCTGTGCCAACACTCACGCTGGCCGTGGCATTCCGGCCCTTCGATCCCGGAAAGAATAGCGCAGTATGAGGAAGAGGATGAACCACGCCGCTCCGACTGTGCCCCTCAACGTACCGCTAATCTTCGATTTTCCAATGCGCGGATAATAGCTCACCGGCACTTCCACGATTCGGAATCCCGCAAGCGTACCCTTTAGAATTATTTCTACTGCCCAGCCGTATGTGTTCTCCTGTAGCTCAAGCTGGCGAAGAACATCTGCTCGTCCGGCCCGGAACGGTCCGAGATCGCTGATCCTTAGCCCATACAAAAGTCTTATCAGAACAGCCGCCAGTCGGTTACCCAACGCGGCGTGCCAAGGCAACGCCCCGTGAACGCTCTGCTTTCCCAGTCGCGAACCCAGTGTAATATCGGCGCGGTCGTCAATGATCGGAGCCAAGAGAAGTGGCAGCTCATCTGGTCGATCGCTGTAATCGCCATCGAGGAACACTACGACGTCAGGGCTACTGGCCCCGGCCAGTCCGGTCAAACAGGCACGACCGTATCCGCGACGAGGTTCGTGGAGTACGCGGGCTCCCATCTTTGAAGCGATCTCGGGAGTCCCATCGGTTGAATTGCTATCTACAACCAGGACCTCAGTAACAATGTCGGCCGGGAGATCAGCCAACACGCGGGCGATGGATTGCGCTTCATTGTGGGTAGGAATGATGACCGACACTCGCACTTGGATCTTGTCACCAGCAGAGCGAGGCCGGCCAGCGCCGCGCTAGCAAAGCGTCGACGCCCCACGTTCGACCGGCGCGCCCGACTGCGAGCGAAAGCGAAGCGAGGACCGGAACCAGCAACTCCCAAATCCACGCTGTGCCCCACTCAGATACCCAAAGGCTTGTTAGATACAGAAACGCTACAAAGGCGACCGGTCGCGTCAGCAGACCGATGACGAGCAGGATCCCAAGAGAGATCTCGGTTATCGCCTGCATAGGAGCCGCCATTGCGGCGTGACTCGCCGCTGTCGCCATGACCGCCTTCCACGCTGCCGGAGCGTGATCATGCTGGATGTAATAGTTGATCAGTCCGGAATAACCCGCTGGCGTGTAGAGACCCTTCCCCAGATTCTCAAAGAAGACCCACACGAACATCGCACCAATCGTTAACCGAACAATTGCGAGTCCCATCCTTGCATCACGTTCTTCCGGCATTTGGGATTTCTCCTCTTGGTTATCTCAATCGCGCGCAATCACGATCGTAGTGCATGAGCTTTCGCCTTTGGGAAGTTCACGAGCCGCAGCCATCCGGATCTCAAGCTTTTGCACTTGTCCGCGTACCACAGGACAATAGAAATCCGGCTGATCGAGGGCGTTTTGGATGCGACGCCGCCCGGCACATCCGCCGTAACAAGACTCGAGATAAACACACGAGCGGCAAGCTTCGGGCACGGTACGCGCCTCTACAAAGGGCGACGTTTCCACAACTCTCGAGCGGAGGGAGACAAGCAGCGAGAGCGGTTCCCCAGCGCCCGGCCAATACACGCAAGGCTGAGTGGTCCCGCGCGGAGTAACGCGCACGGTACTCACTCCACACCCGCCGGTCCTCGGAGGTAGGCCGGCCATGGCCCGAACCAGCGGCTCGCCGATGGCGATCACGTCAGTCTCCGCGAACAACGCTCGAAAGCCTTCCCAATATTCTTCGTAACTCAACCGATATAGGTCAGAACGCACCGCCTGGTAAACATTAACCCGCAGCGGTGCTCCGTAACGCCTGGCCACACTCGCCACTTGGCCAAGGCGCATGTAGTTCGACTTCATCATTACTGCAATGAAGGCGACAGGTATTCCCAACCTTACGCACCGTGCTGCTTGATCATGGACGAGGGCCCAATTGCCGCCGCCGCGTTGAGTGTCCTGCTCAAGCTCGTTGGGATAATCCAGTGAGAACTCGATGTCGTGGAAGGCACGCATCTCGTCGTCACTGAGCAATGCCGCGCTGTGGCCGTTCGATGTGATGGTGAGCTTCACTGGCAGATTGCGGAGGTAGTCCAGTATCTCGCGGAACTGCGGATGCATTCCATTCTCACCGGTGCCGAGATTGACGGACCGTATCGGCAGGCTTTCCATCACAGATTGCACTTGTTCAAGGCTAAGCCGGTCCATACGCGCCGGATCGCGGTAGCAAAAGGAACAAGCCAGGTTGCACTCGTTGGTCAGTCCGAGTCCGAGAGCAAAGCGTCCAGTCGCAGCGAGCCGGACCGAAGCAGACAATGAAGTCGAATGTGTGCTGAACTGCGTCATGGTCCAGTTCCCTCGCCAGAGGACGCGCCGGAACGGCGGACGATTACGTGTATATAGCGCGCAATAGCAGCGAACTCCGGGCGCACACAAAGCGCCGAATCCAATTCGGCTATTCGGCAAATTCAGCGGCAGGTTAATCTCTACTTCGTTCCTTGTCAAATTCTAGAGTTGAGATCAGGTTGGCTCGATTGCACCTAGCCCTGCTGATCAATCTTGAGTGGGCTCGCGACATCCCGCAAGGAATCACTCACTCTCCGGCAGAATGCCCCCTGCGTCGCAGAAGTACTTGCAAATGATCAGATCTCGGTGCTATCAGAGAGTGACCTATGTTGCCGCTTCGAACGGCTTCACTTGAACTAGCTGAACCGCGGAGTCCTATAGCAGGTTCCGTTTTGAAGTCTGGACTTCCCGGATCCTATTTGCCACTAGGTTAGGCTTCGAGGAGATTTAGCCATGAAACCATGCGGAGCTATTGTTCTGACGCTCGCTTGCATCATCGCACTCAGTGGCGTAGCGGTGTTTTCTGCTTCTTCAGAGACGACCGCGCCCCTACGTAATTTCGAATTTACCTACCTTGCGCGAATTCCTGCTTTGCCCGCAGACGCCAAGACTTCACGGATTTGGATTCCATTGCCGCAGTCGGACCGATACCAAACGATCGGCAACTTGAAAATCGAAACTGCTTTCACTTATACGAAGCTTCGCGATCCAGAATATGGCAATGAGTATGTGTATCTGCAGGTTCCAGCAGCGAAAGTCACCGAGCCTTCGGAGGTGCGCGTAAGCTTTGAAGTAACCCGCCACGAACAACGCGTGCTGCTCCAAGCCCACCCAGTCACCGCGCAATCCGGGCTGGCCTCGCCAGAACTTCAGCGCTTTCTCCAACCAGACCGTCGCGTGCCTCTTGACGGCGTCATAGCGGAACTTTCTGCCAGCCAGACGCAAGGACTTCAAGACCCGCTCGCGAAGGCGCGGGCCATCTACAACTACGTCATCGCCACCATGCGCTACGACAAGTCCGGCACAGGTTGGGGTAACGGCGATGCGATATGGGCTTGCACCGCCAAGCGTGGCAACTGTACGGATTTCCACTCGCTGTTTATCGGCATGATGCGGACGGCCGGCATTCCTGCTCGCTTCGAAATCGGGTTTCCGCTGCCCTCAGATCAGCACGATGGGGCTGTGCCGGGATATCACTGCTGGGCGGAGTTCTACGTCGAGCCCTACGGCTGGATTCCAGTGGACGCCTCAGAAGCTTGGAAGCATCCCGACAAGAAGGATTATTTCTTCGGAGCGCTCGACGACAATCGCCTGCAGTTTACTGTCGGGCGAGACATCCGTCTTGACCCTCCGCAGCAGGGCGATCCGCTTAACTACTTCATCTATCCCTATGCGGAGTTGGATGGGAAACCGTTCGCTGTGGAGTCCAAGTTCTCCTTCCAAGAGATCGTGCGATCGTCAATCATTACACGAGGGGTGCGTCCTGGTATGACGGTGATTACCTTATCGACAAAATCTGGAGACGGCACCCAATAGTTCCCCGATTTTTTGCTTTCCCGGCGGACGCTCGCTCATGAAATGACGGCGTCTCAGCCTGCCAATGCGTCCGCAGCGTCAGATTAATCGAGTGCTCCAGTTATTTACCAGAATGCTTTTCCTAACTTCGCGCCCCAACCAGATTGAGAAAAACTACTGCTGCCAACCTCCACCAAGGGTTCGGTAAAGCTGCACCAAACTTTGGTACTCACTCCCTCGCGCCTGCGCCAGGGTGAGCTCTGCACTGTAAAGTGACCGCTGGCCGTCCAAGACTTCCAGATAGTTGGTAGTACCTCCGCGATAGCGCATCACAGAAAGCCGGACCGATTCTTCCAGATCGGCTACCAGTTGCTGCTGTTGCACCCGAACTTCATGGAGTTTCTGGTATCCGATCAACGCATCCGACACATCTCCGAAGGCGTGCTGGATGGCCTGTTTGTAAGAGAGCAAAGCCTGTTGGTGTTGAGATTCGGTCAAATGAAGATTGCCGCGAAGGGCGCCGCCGGTAAAAATTGGCTGGGTCACGCTTGCGCCGTAGGACCAGATCGCGGTCTGCGATCCCATCAAGCTCGAGAAAGCGCTACTGCGCCCCAATGCGCCGCCGCCCCCTCCGGTGAGCGAAATTTGTGGGAAGAAGGCTGCTTTGGCGACACCAATTTCAGCGTTCGCAGCGATTAGATTTTGCTCTGCCTGACGAATATCCGGCCGCCGGGCGAGCAGCGAGGAAGGTAGACCTGCTGGCACATCCGGTGGAAAAAATTGTTCCGGCAATTTGAGTCCGCGCGTTACCGGTCCCGGGTAATCGCCGAGCAGAATGTGGATCGCATCTTCCGCCTGTCCAATCTGCCTTTCCAGGTCCGGAATCTGCGCGTTGGCGGTATCGAGCACTTGCTCCGCCTGAAGTACGTCCAGCTTCGTAGCGACACCGTGGTCCAGTCGAAGCGAAGTGAGCTTAACGGACCCTTCCTGCGTTTCGACCGTGTCTTTCGTTATTTGCAGTTCGAGATCGAGTTGAAGGAGTGTGAAGTATGCGCTGGCCACGTCACTCACGAGCGTCAGCGTAACCGTTCGTTGGGCCTCTTCTGTCGCGAGCAGCCTCGCACGCGCCGCTTCCGTGGCGCGTCTCAACTGGCCGAATAAATCGATCTGGAACGTTGCGTCAGCCACAAGCTCCAATATATTTGCATTCAGCGGAAAAAACTGTTCCTTGCCACCTATAAAATTGCCGCCTCCTTGCACTTGAGGAAAGAGACTCGAGCGCGTTATCGCCAGTTGCGCGCGCGCGGCATTGATTCGTTCGGTTGCTAGCAACAAGTCGTAATTTTGTTTCAACGCAATACGAATCAGTTCCTGGAGTTGCGGATCTTGGAAGACTTGCCACCAGGGCAAATCTGCGAAGGAGGCGGCTTGAGGCTGCACCGGCGTGTTGTCGTTCGTATCGCGATACGTGCTGGGAATTTGCACTGCAGGTTTATGGTAGTTGGGACCAACCGCGCATCCGCCGATCAGACCCGAAACCAGAACTGACATCAAGCACAGCGAAATCAGCGACCGCAGACTTTCCATGATCCGTTCCGTTGCGCGTTTCGCGCGACCCAGTCTGTAGCCCATGTCAGTCTCCCTCCGCCGGCGCTGGCGTCGGCTGAACTCCGCCGGGAGCCGGCTCCTTACCGGCGCCTGACCATTTCTCCACCAAATAGAAAATCGCCGGTACTAGAAATATAGCGATGGCACTGGCCGCCAGCATGCCTCCGATCACCGTCGTTCCGATGATCTGACGCGCGACCGACCCGGCCCCGGTGGCCACCCACAGAGGCACGCTCCCGAGGATGAACGCGAATGAGGTCATCAAGATCGGTCGGAGTCGGATTCTCGCGCCTGCCAATGCAGCGTCCACCAGACTCTTGCCTTGCTCGTATTCGTCCTTGGCGAACTCCACGATCAAGATCGCGTTTTTCGCTGTTAGCCCGATCAGCATTACGAGCCCGATTTGCGAATACACATCGCTTTCGATTTGCACCATATAGGGCGGATAAAACCATCCAGCGATCGTGCGCCTCAACCAAAGCGTTGCAAACGCGCCGAACACCGCCACCGGTGTGCTAAGCAGCACGCTGAATGGCAGCGACCAGCTTTCATAGAGCGCCGCTAGAATTAAAAAAACGAACAACAGCGAAAACGCAAAAACAACGGTCGGGGAGACTCCTTGCTGCGCCAGCTTTTCTTGAAATGACATGTCCTTGTAGTCGTAGCCCATTTCCCGGGGCATGGTTTGAGCGAATACTTCTTCCAACGCTTTCATCGCCTGTGCGGAACTGTAGCCCGGGGCCGCGCTCCCGAAGATCTGAGCGCCGCGATATTCGTTGAATCGCATGGTGAACTCTGGTCCGGTTTGGGGATCGAATTTTGTCAGGGCGGAAAGTGGCACATCTTCGCCCTTATTGTTTCGGACGTAAAACTGACCAACGTTTTCCGCCCTCGTTCGGTATTCGCCTTCTGCCTCGATGTACACCTGCCATTGGCGGCCGAACCTATTGAAATAATTAATGAAATATCCGCCCATGAACGCCTGAAGGGTCTTATAGACGTCGCTGATGTTCACCCCCTGCTTGATCACCTTGTCGCGATCCACTGTCACGAACTGCTGAGGCACGCTGGGCAGATAGGTGGTGCCCAGAAAACCGATCTCCGGACGTTTACGCACTGCGGCCATGAACGTGTTCAGATTCTGCGTTAGAAATTCAACCTCCTTTCCGGCCCGGTCCTCCAGAACAAAGGTAAATCCGCCGGAAGTCCCCACTCCCGGAATCGCAGGCGGTGAAAAGTCAAACGCGATTGCTTCGGGCATCTGACTCAACCGCTGGTTCAGCCGCGTTTTGATCTCCTGAAATTGTTCCGCCCTCGATTTCCGAACGTCCCAGTCATCCAGGGTGACGAAGAAAAACGCGTTGTAGCTGGTTCGCACAAAGCTCAGCAGGCTAAATCCTATTACGCTGGAGGTGTACTTCACTCCCGGAGTCGTTGCCAGGATTTTCTCGACCTGTCTGGCAGCTTCGTCTGTACGTTGTAGGGAGGCTGCGTTGGGGAGTTGCAGGTTGACAAAAAGATAGCCTTGATCTTCATCGGGCAGAAAGCTGGATGGTACGCGTGAACCGAAAAATGCCGCCGCCGCTGAGAACACCACCAGTAGCACGAGTGCAATCGCACTCTTGCGAATCAGCGCGCCGGACACCCGTATATAGGTATCTGTCGCGCTCTCGAAGGTCCGGTTGAACCAGGCAAAAAACCTTCTCAGTAGTCCCTTGCTGTCTTCCTTGGGCCGAAGCAAAAGTGCCGCCAGAGCCGGACTCAGAGTGAGCGCGTTGAAAGCGGAAAGGAGCACGGAGATGGCGATGGTGACCGCAAATTGCTGATAAAGACGCCCGGTGATACCGGGAATAAACGCGGTAGGAACGAACACGGCGGAGAGCACCAAGGCGATTCCGACCACCGGACCGGTCAACTCGTCCATCGCTTTAAGGGCCGCTTCTTTAGGGGAGAGCCCTTCCTCGATATGCCGCCCGACGCCCTCCACCACCACGATGGCGTCGTCCACCACCAATCCAATGGCCAGCACAAGCCCCAACAGAGAAAGTGTGTTGACTGAAAAACCGAACAGTGGGAAAAAGACGAATGTTCCGACCAAGGCCACCGGCACTGCCAACATCGGAATCAGTGTCGCGCGCCAGCTTTGCAGGAAGATGTACACCACCAGTATCACCAGTACGATCGCGATCAGCAGCGTCTCGATAATCTCCTTGATGCCGGACGTCACTGCCTTCGTGGTATCCAGAGAAATCACATAATCCATATCCTGCGGAAATGTCTGCTTCATTCCGGCGATCAGCTTCTTCACGCCGTTAGCCGCGTCTACAGCATTCGAGCCCGGTAATTGGTAAACTGCGATGATCGCTCCAGGCTTGCCGTTCAGCCGGCCCATTACTGAGTAATCCTGCGATCCAAGTTCCACTCGCGCCACATCCTTCACACGGACTACTCCGCCATCCGCCGTCTCACGAACAACGATCTGTCCGAAATCATCGGCGGAAATCAGTCGACCTTGCGCGCGAACCGCGTAGGTGTACTCCTGTCCTTTGGGCACGGGCTCGCCACCCAGCTGTCCCGCCGGGTTCACCGTGTTCTGCGCTTGGATCGCATTGATGATGTCGGTCACGGTGATGCCCAGCTTGCCCAATTGGTCCGGCTTCACCCACAATCTCATGGCATATTGCCCGGCACCGAAGATCTGCACGTTCCCGATACCGGTGGAACGCGCCAACGGATCGTGAATATTGATGTAGCCGTAGTTGGCAAGGAAGTCAGCGTTGTACGTTCCGTTAGGCGAGTACAAGGTGATTAGCATCAGTGGAGATGTCACCGATTTCTGGACCGTGATTCCGTAGTTCGTGACATCGGTGGGAAGTTGCGAAGCCGCCTGCGTCTCTCTCGCCTGTGCCAGAATTTGGTCCGTGTTCGGATCTGTCTTCACATCGAAATCCACGATCATGGTCATGCCGCCATTAGCGGTGGCATTCAACGAATACATGTAGTTCATGTTGTCCACGCCGCTCATTTGCTGTTCGATCGGAGTGGCTACCGATTGCTCCAGGGTCAGCGCATCCGCTCCGACGTAGGTTGCCTGAATTTGAACCTCCGGCGGGGCAATGTTCGGAAATTGGGCGACCGGCAAGCTGATGATCGTGATCGTGCCGAGAATTACCATAACAATTGAAATCACGATTGCGACGATTGGGCGGTTGATGAAGAATTTGGACATGGCCTTTACCTTGCCTGCGCTGTCGCGTTATCCGGCACATACGGCTTCGGGTTTACTTGCGCACCGGGACGCACTTTCTGCACTCCCTCGGCCACCACGCGTTCTCCCGCTTTCAGTCCGTCCGCGATAATCCACAGGGAGCCGACACGATCGCCCACCTTGACCGTCCGTATGCTGACCTTATTCTCCCCATCCACCACAGCCACTTGATAAGCCCCTTGCAGCTCCGACACCGCACGCTGCGGCACCAGCAATGCATCTTTCTGTACTCGAACCGCAGTCCGAACTCTGCCGTACCCTCCAGGTCGCAGAATATTGCCCGGGTTTGGAAATAGCCCGGCGATTCGAATGGACCCGGTGCCCACATTCACTTGGCGGTCCGCGAAGTAGAAAGTACCGTCGCGCGGATAGGTTGAACCGTCCGCCAAAATCAATTGAAGACGCAGACTCTTGTCCGCCGCTTGGCGACTAGTCTCGGTCGGGAACCGTTTGTTCCAATCGAGATACTCGCTCTCGCTGACGGTGAAATAAACCTTGATAGGATCGACGGTGGACACCGAGGTCACGGGACCACTGCTCGGATTCACCAAGGCGCCGACCTGAAGTTGCGCCTGTCCCGCAATGCCGTCTATGGGTGCAATCAGTCGCGTAAAATCGAGGTTGATCTTAGCCGTTTCGAGGGCAGCTTCATCCGTTTTGATCTGCGCTTCAGCCGTCGCCACGGTGGCCTTGGCCGCCAAGTTATTCTGAACGGCATTGTCGAGATCCTGCTGGCTCGCGGCCTGCTCTTTGGCGAGCGGAGTGTAACGTTCCACGTCCAGCTGAGTTCTGCCTTGCACTGCTTTGGCATTGGCCAGATTTGCTTTGGCCTGTGCTAACTGACCCTGGGCTTGATCGAGTGCTGCTTGAAAGGGCCGCGGATCAATCTCGAAAAGCAATTGGCCCTGCTTGACGAATGCGCCCTCTTGGTAACCCTGTCGCAGTAGGTAGCCGGTAACCTGTGCCCTGACGTCGGCATTTATGAATCCGTCGAGCGTGCCGATCCACTCGCCATAAATCGGGACGTCCTTCTGCTCCACTTGCACCACCTCAACCGTAGGGGTTGCTCCCGGCGGGCCTCCCGCACCATGCTTTAAGCGCATCACGATGACGGTGGCCGCAATAGCGATTAGCACTACCACTCCAATTGCGATCTTGCGTCCCTTACTCATATTTGTCTCCGATCGCTGCGCTTTTACCGTTTGGTTGTCTTATCGAATGACGAAATCGGTCCGTGCTCGTCAATCAGGAAACGAACAGCAGCGTTAACACCTACACTCCAACTTCCCCATTTGATTCGGCTCTTCGGATTTGGGTTCATTCTAGAGATGAGATGAACTTGCAGAACAGGGCAGTTCGCTCCACGATAGCTCGCCGCGAATTCTGCTATCACGTGAACCTCACGCAGAGAATTTTAGGGAGCAGGAGCATACCACCGGGAGCCAGCTAAATCCATGGCCGGGAATTTTCCACGCTGGAGAACGCGCTGCCCAGTTATTTATTAGAATGCTTTGCTGAACTTCGCCGCCGAGGGCCTGGTACCGTACAGTAGAATTGATTCGGGCGTTATCTAAGTGAAATCCTCTCGGTTATCTGTCCTCATCTGGGGAGCCTGGTTATTTTTTGTTGGTGGCTACGCGGTGGTCAGTCTGTTCGTGCCGCGCGGTTCAACGCAAACGGCTCTGAGCTATCTCCTCGCCTGTTTGACTCCGCTTTTTGCTAACACGACGTTGCTCTGGAATGCCGCTACGCCGTATCGCCGGCGTAATGCCTTTTGGATGCTTCTAGCCCTCGGCTGCACTTTATGGCTTGCAGGCATCCTGGTACTCAGTTACGGACAATTGGTAGTCGGGCTGACCGGATATATTCCGTTTTATATCGATCTTCTTTTCTTCCTTCATACCGTGCCGTTCATGGCGGCCTTGGCTTTGGCGCCTCATGCCAGAAAAATGCGTGAGACACTTCGTTTCGGTTTGCTCGATCTAATACTTCTCTCGATTCTTTGGCTCTACGTTTATATTTTTGCCGCCATGCCATGGAAGACAATCTCGCCCGACCTCGCACTATTCAGATCGCGGGACATTAGTAGCTACATGATTGAAAATTTAGTCGTTGTAATCGGGTTTGGGTTCTTGTTTTTTCGCTCCACGGGCACGTGGCGAAAGATTTACGGCCACCTTTTCGGAGCGACCGCCCTGTACATTGTCGGCTTTATTCTGACTGCCTTTGCCGTGTTTAACCGGACCATTTACAGCAGCCCGCTGGTCAGGCTGCCCGCCCTTGCCGCATTTGTGTGGCTTGGAACCATCGGAATTGTCGCTCACGATCTGGTTTTCGAACCCGAAGTCTCACCTGCGCCCACTCGTAGGAACACGCAATGGCCGGTCCGTTTAGCTATGCTTGGCGTGTTGGCGGCGCTGGCATTGGCAGGATGGGACGTTTTCCTCAGCGACGCTCCTTTGCCCGTTCAGCGCTTTCGATTGCTCGTAACCTTAATCACCCTCTTCGTCGGAACGTCGTTGGTCTTCTACAGGCAACACTTGGTTTATCAGGAGCGCACCAGCCTGGTGCACGAATTGTGGGAATCGCTCGAAAATGTGAAACGTCTGCAAACTCACTTTGTGCAGTCTGAAAAACTTGCCTCACTTGGACAGCTTGCCGCCGGAGCCGCGCACGAAATAAATAATCCGCTTACCGCCATTCTTGGTTACGCGGATGTGCTGACAGTTGAAAATCCTCAGAACACACGCCCGCATTCTCTGGGAGAAAAAATCCGCGACCAAGCCCGGCGCACGAAAGATCTTGTTAACAATCTTCTTAGCTTCGCGCGCCAAGTTCCGGCAGAAAAACAGTTGCTCGACTTAAACACGGTTCTCACGGGCGCCGTACAGCTCCGCAACCTGGATCTGCGTGGGAAAAACATACGCATCGAACTGGAGAGTCGTAGCGTCCTGCCCGCGGTTCGTGGCGACCCGAACCAGTTGCTTCAGGTTTTCTACCATTTGATAAGCAACGCCGTCGATGCTATGGAGACAGGCGGCGGTGGCATTCTTATGATCCGCACGTTGCGCGAACGAAGTAACGTAATCGTGGAATTTTCCGACACTGGTCCGGGGATGCAGGATCCCGAAAAAGTGTTCGATCCGTTCTACACCACAAAACCAGTGGGCAAAGGCACTGGTCTCGGCCTCAGTATTTGTTACGGCGTCATGCAGGAGCATGGCGGGACGATTCTAGGATTTAATCGCCCGGAAGGCGGCTGCACTTTTCGCTTGGAGTTGCCCGCTGTCCTGGCAGTCTTTCCGCAAGCATCCGCATTGCCTGTTGCCCCCATCAACACTCGCTAGAACCTTAGTTCAAGAAATTAAATATGTGTATGGTTCTGCGGGCCGCACTCCCCCGATGTGTCTCTCGGCGAATATGTTAGAGTCGAAAATCTATGGACGCTCCCGCCATTGAAACACAAGGCTTGACGCGCCGTTTTGGTGACCTGGTCGCCGTAGCGGACGTGAACTTGTCCGTCGCTCCAGGCCAATTCTTCGGTTTTCTCGGCCCCAATGGCGCAGGCAAATCCACCACCATCAAAATGCTTACCGGTTTGCTCTCGGCGAGCTCCGGAAGAATTCAAATACTTGGCCTCGATCTCGGGCGAAATCCTGTGGACGTTAAACGCCAGATCGGCGTGGTGCCCGAAGGCATGGCTTTGTTCGGCCGTCTAACTGGCGCCGAATATCTGAATTTTGTTGGCTGCATGTATGGCCTCGACCGGGAAACTGCTGGCAAGCGCACCGCCGAACTTCTCGATTTCATGCAGCTTGCCGATCAGCCGAAAACTCTTGTCACTGACTACTCCCACGGTATGCAAAAGAAACTAGCGATGGCCGGCGCCGTCATCCATGGCCCCAGAGTTCTTTTTCTCGATGAGCCATTCGAAGGTGTGGACGCTATTGCATCGGGCACACTCAAGGCCATGCTTCAACGCATGATCGCTCGCGGCGCCACGATTTTCCTCACCTCGCACGTGCTTGAAATTGTCGAGCGTCTTTGTAGTCACCTTGCCATCATCCATCGCGGCCGATTGGTGGCCCAAGGCTCCCTCGAAGAACTGCGCGCTGGAGTGGAGGCGCAAGCCGCCGCGGCTTTAGCGGGTACATCGCCTGGTGAATCCGCCGTGCCTGCGCCGGGAGAAAAACTTACCCTCGAGGAAATTTTCCTTCGCATCGTGGGCGGCACACGCGGCGCCGAGCAGGAATTGTCATGGCTGGGCTGAGTTCTTCTCCCGACATGCGCGGTCAACTCGGCGCCGTCGCTCGCGTTCGCTTTCAACTTTTCGTCAACGGGTTGCGCACCATTCGCGGGCGGCTTGAAGTAGTCGCTCGCGGGATAATGTTTTTGATGTTTGGAGCTGCTGGCCTGGGAGGCTCGTTCGGTCTGGGCGTGGCTGCTTGGTACTTTGTCTCACATGGGAACGTGGAGTGGATCGCAATTCTTCTCTGGGTTGTGTTCTTGTTCTGGCAGCTTTTCCCGCTGATGGCATCGGCATTTAGCGAAAATGTGGATTCGTCGAATTTGCTGCGGTTTCCTCTCTCTTTTCCATCCTACTTTTTAATCCGTTTGGTGTACGGATCTTTGGACCCCTCCACCATCATAGGTTGTCTCTGGCTGCTCGGTCTGACTATTGGCGTCGGTATTGCTCAGCCCAGTCTCTTCTTCTGGGCCGCTCTAGTTCTTTTTGTATTCGCGATATTCAACGTTCTTCTGGCCCGTATGATTTTCGCCTGGATCGAACGGTGGTTGGCTCAACGCCGCACGCGCGAAATTCTGGGCGCGGTTTTTTTCATTTTCATTATCTGTTTCCAGTTCATCGGCCCGCTCATGTCTCGGTATGGCGAACACCGGCATCCCGACGCCTCCAGAGTCACCGCGCAGGCTTTGCCTTACGAGCGTGCGCTACCGCCGGGCTTAGCCGCCGCCGCGATTGCCAGAGCGGTGAAAGGCGCATTTGCGCCAGCGCTCGGCGCGTTCGCTCTCGAATCCGTTTATGCGCTGGCAGTTCTCTGGCTGCTCAACGTTCGGCTTCGAGCGCAATACACTGGAGAGAATCTCAGTGAAACGGCAGCCCGCAAAACTTCACCGAAAGAAAAAAACGCTCTCCGCCTCAGTTGGAACATATCGGGCGTTCCCGGTCCGGTTGCAGCGATGCTCGAAAAAGAAGTTCATTACCTTTCGCGCAGCGGACCGATGTTGTTCACCTTTATCATGCCCGTGGTTATTCTTTTGATTTTTCGTCTAGGTCCGGCGGGAACGTCGGCACGGCAGAGCAATTTTCTATCGCACGCCCCGGACTTGGCGTTTCCCGTCGGCGCGGCGTATGCCTTACTGATCCTGACGAACCTGGTTTACAACTGCTTTGGAGCGGATGCCGTGGGCATGCAGTTCTATTATGTCTGCCCGGTCAGGTTCCGCGAAATCTTGATGGGCAAAAATCTCACCCATGCCCTCTTGCTCGCCTGTGAGGTCGTCATGGTCTGGTTTGCGGTATGTTTCATGTTCCATCCGCCGGCCGTGGATGTAACTCTCGCCACCGTCACCGGCGTGGCCTTCGCGCTTCTTCTGAATTTAACTGCGGGGAACCTGCTTTCAATTTACACGCCGAAGAAAATTGACTACGGAGCCTTCGGGAAACAGCGCGCGTCAACCGCTACCGTCTTTGCCAGCTTAGGCATTCAATTCGCAGTATTCGGGCTGGCTGCCGTTACACTCTTGATCGCCAGGGTATTCGGAAGAATCTGGCTGGCAGCTTTCATTTTTCTGATTCTCGCTGGTGTCGCGGCAATCGCTTATGCCCTGGTCCTGAAACGCGTTGACCGGGTTGCTCTCGATCGTCGGGATGCAATACTCGCGGAGCTTAGCCGCGCATGATCTATCTTTGCCGGGGCCAAGGAGCCGTATGAAACGCCTGTTTTTTGTCGCTTCATTCTCTTTTTTGTTCGTTTTGAATCTTTCAAATCCTGAGCCGACTCACGCGCAAGCGAGTCAATCTCTGAATTCCGCGAGACTTCCGAACGAAACCGAGCATTCCCTGAAAAGCTTCGTTGCTACACCTGCGATTTCCGGATATGAAAACGAACTCGCTGAAGAAATTCGGGCAGAAATTTCGCCGTTCCATCCGAAGACGGACAATCTTGGTGACGTGATCGTCACCATCGGCTCCGGTGCGCCGAATCGCCTGCTCGTTACACCAATCGACGAACCCGGGTTCGTCGTTAGCGGAATTACTGAAGACGGTTATTTGCGTGTACAACGCCTTCCGCAATCCGGCCTGCCTTCTATTTTCAACGAACTGTATTCTGCCCAACCGGTCAGGATCAGAAACGCGAACGGAAAATGGATGGATGCGGTAGTCGCGGGTCTTTCCGTGCATCTTCAGGGCGCGCGCACCAACCCGCCAAAATCTTCTGATCTTGAGAATATGTACATAGACATCGGCGCAACCTCCAGCGCTGAAGTTCGCAAAGCGGGCATTGCCGTTCTCGATCCAATTGCGATCAATCGCCAGCCAATTGAACTCGGCTACGACAAAATGGCCGGCGCGTCCATCGGTGATCGGTTTGGCGCAGCTGCACTTGTCGATTTTCTTCGTCAGATCGATCCGTCGAAGTTGAAGGGAACGCTGACGATTGCTTTCGTAGTCCAGCAATGGTCTGGCGCTCGCGGGCTGCAACGCATTTTGAGCACGATGAAGCCGGATGAAATGATTTATGTTGGTCGGCTCACTCCCGGCGGCGCTGTGGCGGGGTCGGAGAGCATGCATAGAGCGCCACGGCGGGAACCCGGCAGTGGAATTCTTATCGGGCTTGAGGAAACCAACGGGACGCCGGCTGGTCTCGCCGCCGAACTGAAGCAACTCGCCGATACCAACAAGGCACCGATTAATACCGATTTCTCCGCGTCTCCGATTCCGCGAAGTTATCTTTCGCTGCCGGCCATGCCTGCGAAATGGGCTCACTTGGGGATTGCCACGGATTGGTCGAATACGCCGAGCGAATTGATCGACAGTGCGGATCTCGCGAGTTTAGAAAATCTGCTGCAACTCTACGCGCTGGGAAACGTTAGCCCTACTCCGTCTGCAGCCGTCAGCCATGGCTCGTCTCACCGTGATTTGGGACCTGTTTCCAATCCGCCATCAACAGAAGAAATTTTGCGTCGCCTGACAGAGAGTTATGGAGTCAGTTATCACGAAGGCCCGGTCCGAGAGTGGGTGAAACAGCTTCTGCCGAAATGGGCTCAACCTCAAACCGACGAAGCAGGAAACTTGATCTTGCGGCTTGGCACGGCCACAGCTGGAATCAAGACACCGAGCCTTTTGGTTGTCGCGCACATGGATGAAATCGGTTTCGAAGTTAAATCCATTTCGAAAGACGGCCGCCTGGAAGTCGAATGGCGCGGAAGCGGGGAATTAAGCTTTTTTGCCGGGCATCCGGCCCTGGTGCACAACGCAAACGGTGACTATGGCGCCATCGCCGAACTCCCGAATGGTTGGGACGGACCAAAGTTTGAATGGCCGCATGAACCCGAGAAAGCTATCCGCCTGGACGTTGGCGCCCGCACCATCGACGAAGCGGAAAAACTAGGCATCAAGGTCGGTGACTCAGTCACCATTCCAAAAACATATCGAAACCTTCTAGGCGCACGTGCAAACGGCCGGAGTTTTGATGACCGTGTCGGCGACACAGCGCTGATCTCTGCCGTCTGGGCGCTGGGCGGTCCGCTGAAAGACCGCGATGTAACGTTTGTTTGGTCCACCGGTGAGGAAGAAGGACTTGTCGGAGCAGCCGCCCTCGCAAAGCGACTGGCGGCCGAAGGCCACGTGCCGGATTACGTTTTCGCCGTCGATACCTTTGTAAGTTCCGATTCACCGATCGAATCAAAGCGCTTCGCCGACGCCGAAATCGGCAAGGGTTTCGTCATACGTGCTGTCGATAATTCAAACATCGTGCCTTCCGATTTAGTGCAGAAAGTAAGCAAGCTTGCGGGCGCAAATCAGATTCCGGTGCAGTACGGCGTAACGGGCGGAGGCAACGATGGCTCAGCTTTCGTGCGTTATGGCTCGTTAGATATCGCGCTCGGCTGGCCCTTGCGCTACTCACATTCTCCCGCTGAAGTGATCGACACACATGACGTGGATTCGCTTGCTCGCATCATTACGGTAATCGCAAAATCCTGGTAGCTCGCAATAGCAACGAAGTCTCCCAGTCCTGTTCGGTGTCCCAACCGCGGGACAATTTGTACCTCTGCTATAATTTCGCGCGTGAGCACGCCCAGCCCAAGCTTCAAATCACCTCGCCATATCGTGGTCGAAGGTCCCATACGTGTCGGCAAATCTACTCTTGCGAAAGTGTTGGCCGAACAGCTTCACGCCCGCCGAATCTTCGACTGCGAGGACAATCCGTTCCTGGCTGATTTTTACAACGAGAAAAGCGGCGCAGCCTTCCGCGCTCAAATGTACTTTCTCCATGAGCGCTATCGACGCCTCTCTCAAATTCAGTCCCAGGATACCGCGGGGCCCATCGTCAGCGATTTTCTGTTCGAACGCGACAAAATTTTTGCCTACCTCAATCTCGATAATGAAGAGCTGAAGCTTTACGAGCGTTATTTCGATATGCTTGCATCGTCAATTCCCCCGCCCGACCTCGTCATTTATTTACAAGCGAAGCCGGATGTTCTGCTGAAGCGAGTTTCGAAGAAAGGCGATCCTGCTGAGACGCAAATTTCCTCTGAATACTTGGAAGCGGTAGCTAATGCCTACGAGCATTTCTTTTTTCGCTACTCAGCCTCGAATCTGCTCGTTGTGGATACTTCGGAAATTGATTTTGTCGAGCGCAATCAGGATTTACAGGAACTTCTCCGGCGTCTCCGCCAACCCGTAAAAGGCACGCAATATTTCCTGCCACTTGGCCAAAGCTAGAGAAAATTCGGTTTCTTGGCTTTTCGAAAATATCTGTGAAGAAAAGGGGGCCGGGACAAGATCACCCGCCAGTGACCTCATCCCGGGTACGGCAAGCAGGAGAGCTTTAGCGCCTAGATTTAACTCTTCTTGCTAGGCTGCTTTATGTGGTCCACTCAAACGGTGGCGCAATTTTCCCAACCGCGCGTTGATGGGATGGCTGCGGTGCAAGAACGTCAGCACAGGCGGACGGCGCATTCCAATTTTTTCCAGCGCTCTGCGAATTCGAAAATCGCGTCCTGCGGATACCAACCCTTTTTCCAGCGTTTGAATGGCTTCCGGAGTCCTTCCCGCCTGGTAGTAAACCTCCGCCAGGTTCAAGTACAATTGCGCGTGGTTGTGCTTCATGCCCAGCGCTTCCCGGCATAGGCTCTCACCGTCTCCGAAACGTTTCTCGGAAAGCGCGGCCAGCAATCCTGTGTAGGAAAGGTAAAACGGGTTCTTGGGAGCGATTCCAAGGGCGCGCCGGGCGTGCTGAAGCGCTTCGTCTGCATGGCCGTCGCGAAGGTTTTTCAAGCATTCCTTAAAATCATTCATTCCAGCGTCTGCAGGGGAGGTAGTTCCGATCCAGTGGGACATAGGCTCCTTCTTCGCCTCGTTGAATACTCGCGAGGCAATGGTTGGAGACTACATTCCACATCGATCGATGGAAATAGAACGCCCGAACAGTTTTAGGGCTAGAACCCTTACTGTCCACATAGACAGGCAAAAAAAAGGCAATCCGGCGGGCTATAAATTCCTTCTTCGGTTACCCGGCACGCACCAGATTTCAGGGATTTTAGTGTGAAGTTTGCAGGTACTGATTGAACCAATTCACTGCCCGTTCAATCACATCGCGACTGTGCGCTGGATCGGCGAACTGGTGACCTTCGTGTGGATAAATAACGAATTGTGTCGGCACACCAAGTGTTCTTAACGCATGCCAGAATTCGTACGACTGCGGAGGCGGGCATTCTCCATCGCTATCGCCAACTAGCAACAGCGTTGGCGTCTTCACATTCTTGATGAATGTAATGGGTGAGCTCTTCGCATACACCGCAGGATCGTCATAAACAGTGGCGCCGAAAAAAGGGGTCATCCACTGGTCAATTTTGTTCTCGCCGTAGTAACTTAGCCAGTCCGAAAGTCCTGCGCCCGCCACCGCAGCCCGGAACCGGTTCGTCTGCGTTACTCCCCACATAGTCATGTATCCGCCGTAACTCCAACCTGTAAGCCCAATGCGGTCTGGATCAATGGGCGCGGATTTTATGGCTTCATCCACTCCCGCCATAATGTCGCGGAAATCGCTGTAGCCAAAATCCTTCACATTCGCTGCCGTAAACTTTTCGCCTTGTCCATAACTCCCCCGCGGGTTTGGTTGCAATACGAAGTAACCCTGCGAAGGCAGCGCGAGCACGTAGTCCCAGCGCGTAGGCCACACCGGGGTGACGGCCCACGACGGCCCGCCGTGCACCCGCACTATAAGCGGATATTTTTTGGCTGGATCAAAATCGCTCGGATAGGTCAGCCAACCCTGCACTTTTCCGGCGTCAGTGTTCCAATGCAGGCTCACGGACTTGCCCCACGCCGGTCGCAACGCGTCATTTCGATGCGTGATCTGTTTCCACCCGCCCGATTTTCCGGCCCAAACCTCTGGCGGCTTATCGAACGACTGTTGAACAAACGCTAACGTGTTGCCATCAGTTGAAAATGAGAACTGCATCCCGAAATCACCGGACAGAATGGAGCCTTCTAAAAATATGTCGTGTGTATTTCCAACGGCTCCGCCCGTGCTGATTTCGTGGATCGCGGTCGTGCCGTCAACATATTCGGCAATCAGAATTTTTTTGGAATCTTGAGTCCAGGTAAGCCAGCTCGCGGTAGCCGCCCTATTCGGAGTCAGATTTTGTGCTTTTCCCCCCGCTTCGGGTACAAGGTAAACATCCCCGCCGACAATCGGCTCATCACTCATCAGGCCGCCAATGAACGCGATTGTCTTCCCGTCAGGCGACCACTTCGGAACGCCGATCTGCATTCCAGGTTTTGCGATAACGTCCGCCATTGCGCCTGAGTTCTCATCAATCGTGAACAATCCGGCGATGTACCAGTTGTCGTCACCGTTGCCGTGCGCCGCGGTAACTACGAGGTGCTTGCTGTCCGGAGCCCAATCGAATTCGTACACATACATATCCGCAGGTGAAATTTGCCGCACCTTCGCGGTAGCAGGATCTACCATGGTCAATCGCTGCTCGAGAAATTCCTCGGAGACCACACCTTCATCCGGAATTTCAGCCACCAAAGGTCCGGCTGGGCGTGTGGCGTTCTCGGTAAAAAGCAGCGCAATCGTCTTACCATCTGGCGACCAAGCCGGGCTCGCGAGAAAGCCTTTCAGATGTGACGATTGTTTCGCGCTGCCATCCGCAACATTCGCCACAAAGAGCTGAAGTTGCCCGCTCGTCGCGGCGTCAGACAAAAACGCAATTCTCTTGCCGTCGGGCGACCACGCAATGTCGTGTTCTTCATGCGCCACTTTACCGTCGTCTGCCGTAATTCGCTTGGCGGCGGCAGGCGTCTTCAAATCCGCAACGTAAATCGCTGAATCGGACGATGGCATTCCACCAGGGCCGGGGAGTGACTCAACCCACGCCACCAATTGCCCGTCCGCAGAGACCTCCGCTTGCTGAAAAGTTCGTACGCCAAACATCACCTTCATCGCGTCGTCGAGCGATTTTGCGTTCGGAGAACTTGGCCCATCCGTTGCGTTCTGCGCAGATTCAACAGGCGCACCCATCGCGATCGACGCCAACAGCAAGCCCAAAAATAAAACAGCTCCTCGCACTTTTCTTCCAACTGGAATTGCCTTATCGGCCCGCAAATATTCGCTCATGGTTCCTCTTTTAGACGCCGCCATGTTGCGCGGTCGCCGCGACAAAATCAAGTCACCACCGAAGCTTTCCTCTGTTTCTTACCTTGCGGACGGACCATGGTGCGGATATTCTCGCTTGCGAATCGGAGACAACCTTATGGAATTTTTGAAGGCAAAACTGGTAATCCGCAGTTTTACTGCGCTTATCTTTGCATTGATTTTGGCGCTGCCATTGCTTGCCCAAGCGCCGCCGCAGGCAGACCAGAACCAGTCGGCCCAAACGCAAGCATCGCCATCCGCGGCCGCCGAGCAGGGTAAGTTCATTCTTCACAAATTCGAGAATCCCATCGGTGAGGAAACGTTTCAAATCGTGCGCGACGGCAATTGGCTCAATGTAAAAATGAATTTCAAGTTTACCGACCGCGGCACGCCTGTGCCCCTTTCGGCTACATTCCGCAGTTCAGAAGATTTAACTCCTGAAGCATTTGAAATTAAGGGCAAGAATTCCCGCTCGACCGATATCGATGAACAGGTCGAAGTCCAGTCAACCCAAATCCGTGTACGCGACCGCGACAAATGGACTGAAGCTGCACGTCCTGCACAGTTTTTCACCATCGCCGGCTATGCTCCGGCAACCATGCAGATGCTCATGGTCCGTTTTTGGGCTTCGCACAGTTCGCCCGCAGAACTGGCTACCTTTCCTTCCGGACGCGTGAAAATTGAGCCTCGCGGCCAGGATCAAATCAGCATTGGCGGAAAAAACGAGACCCTGGACCGCTTCACAGTCGAGGGTTTGATTTGGGGACGCGAAACGCTCTGGTTTGATTCCAAGAAAAATTTGGTGGCCGCCGTCACCACCGACGCCGAATTCGATCATTTCGAGGCCATCCGCGACGGATACGAAAGCGCGCTGGGCATTTTTGTCGGAAAAGCTGGCTCCGATGGCATGGCAGCCCTGGCCGATCTTTCCAAGGGAATCTCAGGGAGTCGCGCTGAAACTCTGGCCCTCGTCGGCGGAACTCTGATTGATGGTACCGGCAAAGACCCATTGCCCGATTCGATCGTCGTGATCGAAAAAGGACAGATTGTTGCCGCTGGTCCGCGCAAACAAATAAAAATTCCCAGAGGTGCCACAAAAATTGACGCGCGGGGCAAAACCATCCTTCCCGGGCTTTGGGATATGCACTCACACTTCGAGCAGGTCGAATGGGGACCTATTTATCTCGCGGCGGGCGCCACCACCGTCCGTGATTGCGGTAACGAATTCGAGTTTATCGCCGCCGTGCGTGATGCGATTGCTCAGGGCCGTGGCCTGGGCCCTCGGCTGTTGCTGGCAGGAATCGTTGACGGCACGGGTCCACTTGCGCTCGGCGTCGAGCGTGTGGACACGCTCGAACAAGGCAAAATGTGGACGGATAAATATCACGAAGCCAACTTTCAGCAGATGAAAATCTACAGCTCTGTAAAGTTGGAAGAGTTAAAAGTAGTCACCGAAGAGGCGCACCGTCTCGGTATGACCGTCACGGGTCATGTTCCCGAGGGTCTCACCGCTTATCAAGCTATCGACGCCGGGCAGGATCAGATCAACCATATCGAGTATATCGCCGACATCATGCTTCCACCGCTTCCCGCCAACGCAAGCCGTCTTGATCGGCTTAAGGCGAGCGGTGATATCGATCTGAATTCACCCGAATCTCAGAAAGCTATTTCATTTCTGGTTCAGCACGGTACCGTCGTTGATCCAACCCTGGCGCTTTTCGAATTCTTCACTGCCAACACCTCAAAACCACCCGTAACTATCGAGCCCGGAGTTGCCAAAGTTGCGCCCGAGCTGGCATCAATCCTTGCTGAGAGCGGACCACCCTCGCCGGCTGCGCCTCTGTTCGAGAAATTAGTTCAGAAATATATAGCGATTGTCGGCGCGCTTCATCACGCTGGAATTCCCATCGTCGCGGGCACCGATCAGACCGTCCCCGGCTACAGCTTGTACCGAGAAATCGAACTGTATGTTCAGGCAGGCTTCACACCAATGGAAGCAATCCAATCAGCCACTATTGTACCGGCTCGCGTGATGGGCCTCGACAAGGAACTCGGTACCGTAGAGATCGGAAAGCGCGCTGATCTGATTATCGTGGATGCTAATCCGCTGGAATCCATTCACAACATCCGCAAAGTTGAATTCGTTATCACCAACGGCGTCATGTACAACTGCGCCGAGCTATGGCGCAGCGTAGGATTCAAACCTTAAAACAATATTATTTTTTACGCGACGATTCCGCTTGTTCCCGAGCTTCGTTGGAATTATGCTGCGCTGGCGTCAATCGTTATCGAGGCATATGAATGGAAAACTGGACTCGTAGGAAATTTTTCCTCTCTACTTTGGCAGGCAGCCTGGCCGCAAGCTCGCGACGTATGTTCGGAGCTTCCGTGCCAGTTGGCGAAGCAGCTTTTCCGCAAGTGGGCACGCAAGCTTCGTTCAAAGCCGCTCGCCCGCTAATTGTTTGTGCAGCAAATGGCTTTCAGCATCTGAATGACGGCATGGAAATCCTCAAATCGGGTGGCGACACCCTCGACGCTGTACTCGCTGTGGTCACCAAGGTTGAAGACGATCCCAACGACGACTCTGTTGGCTATGGCGGCTTGCCCAATGAAGATGGTGTTGTCGAGCTCGACGCCTCCGTAATGCACGGTCCTACGCGACGCGCCGGCGCCGTAGGTTCCATCCAGAAAATCAAGAATCCATCGCTCGTGGCAAAAACTGTGATGGAGAAAACAAACCACGTTTTCATAGTAGGTTCCGGCGCGGAGAAGTTTGCGGTCGATGAAGGATTTACGACCATGGATTTGCTGACCGACCGGTCGCGCATCGCCTGGCTCGCCTGGAAAGCATCTTCATCTGAGAATTGGCGCCCGGGCCTCGATAGCCCGGAGTGGAAAGAAAAACTCGCACAGCTGCTCGACACTCCCGAGAAAATGGCCTGGCGCGAGCATATCGAAGATGTCGTCATGCATCCACAAACCGGAACTATTAATTGTCTTGCGGTAGATGCGAAGGGAGATATTTCCGGGACCACCACCACTTCGGGACTTTCCTGGAAAATTGCAGGGCGTGTGGGAGATTCTCCAATTATCGGCGCCGGGCTCTGCGTCGATAATGACATCGGCGCCGCCGGCTCCACCGGCCGTGGCGAAGAAAATATTAAAATCTCCGGTGGCCATACAATTGTGGAAATGATGCGCAAGGGTATGTCGCCTACCGACGCTTGCCTCGAAGCGCTGCACCGCGTCGCGCGGAATTACAAGCCTTTCCCTGAAAGGCTGAAGCAATTCCACATTCAGTTTTACGCGCTGAACAAGAATGGGGAGTACGGCGCGGGAAGTTTGTGGGGCATGCATCCGGGCGGACGTCGTGTGCAATTTGCGGTTCACGACGGTGCCAAAGCAAGGCTGGTTCCATGCACTCCGCTTTTCGATAAAGAGGGCGGCGACTACTAAGATCTACTGCACCAACTCCGATACAAATACCAAGCGGATGCCCTCAGATTCCAAGCGAGGTAGTCTCTCCGCAAGCACCGCAATTGTGTCGGGCCGCGGATGTCCGATGGCGATAGCTGATCCATCGCGTTCCGCGTCTCGTGCGGCGAGTTCGAGCTGCCGAAGAATCGCTTCAGAATTCGCTGAATCATCCAGAAAAACCTTCCGCGAGGCCGCACGAACACCGAATCGCTCGGCCGTGTCGTAAGCAACCGTGGACGCTAGCGTGCGGCTATCGACGAAAAATAGTCCCCTTCGACGTAATTCCGGCATGAGCTCGGCCATCAACGCAGGGTCTGCCGTCGCGCGCGAGCCTTGATGATTGTTTACGCCGACCGCGTGCGGCACCGTTTCTAGCATTCCGGCTAACGCCGAATCCACTTGCTTTATATTCATTCCCACGCGCAGCTCCACTTCCTCGGTTTTGGCTGTAGGGCTTTCTGATTGCATCGGAAGATGTAGCATCACCTCGTCGCCGCGTCGATAGGCTTCTTCCGCGACCTCCGATGACAATGTCAAATGCGGAAGAACGGAAACAGTGAGTGGGAAACCGAGCGCGAGCAACGCATCCGCCGCGTCTCGGTCGTAACCTAAATCATCAATAATGATTGCCAGCCGCGCATGTTCACGGCCATGGGCCGCTGGCGCCCGCGATCGCGCACTCAGAGGAGTAACCACGTGGATTGTATGTGTGCGAACGCCGTCGAACGTGTAATCGAAACGCACCACGCCCGCGGAGCTGGTTTCCACCATGGAAAGTTTGTGACGGTCCGCGATCTCCTCTAAAGTTTTTCTGATCGCATTTGCCTCCGAACCATGGGAAAGCGAAATGTAAATGTTGTCCGTAACCGACGATCCACCTGCACCTGTTTGGGAGGGTTGAAGCTCCGGACGAATTGTCACCTCCGACCTATGACCGGAAATCCTTTGCGCTGCAGACACAATCTCACTCGTAACCCCACGAATCTCTGTCTTGGAAATTTTCTTGCTGCCGCATCCGGAAGCGAAAAAAACAACTATTGCGGTGATAAAGAAAAGAATCAGCCGAACGGAGGCTCTACTTCGAGGGAAAAAGGTAAAAATCTGTCGCGCAGTTTCGCGCGATCGAGCCACAGTGCCTAAGCCGCCTTTCGTGCCGGAGCAGGGGCTCCTTCTAACACTCCAATGGCTCTTTTGACCACCGGATCATCGGCAGAAACGGGTTTTTCGGACGGAACTGGTTGGGTTTCGTCGTTCGCCGCGATGGCCTCATCAATCGTAGGATGAACTTCGACGGTCGAAGCAACTCCATTCGCAGGAATTTCCTTGTTGTCGGGAGTGTAATAATTTGCCACCGTCAAAATCAGCGCGGAGCCGTCATCCATTTCAATAAGCTTTTGCATCGAAGCAGTGCCGTAGGTGCGATCCCCTACGGTCTCGCCCCGATGATTCCCGGAGATTGCACTGGCGACGATTTCCGCGGGACCCGCAGTTCCTACTCCGATCAGTACCGTCACCGGATCGCTCCAAGCAACCTTCGAAGGCTCTGCGGAAGACACAACCGGACTGATGGTTTGGCCTTTCAGCGTTGTGATCGTGCCAGAAGGAACAAATAGTTGCGCGGTCGAAACGCCTTCCGCATCCAGGCCGGACGGGCAATCGCGCAAATCTAGGATCAGCTTCTTGACGCCCTGACGTTGAAATTGTGCGAGTTTCTCGTGAATCTGTTTTGTCATCCCCGCACTAAATTCCGTTACGCGAAGATAGGCGATATCGCCTGGCAATTTATCTTCGACAAGGCGGGGCGCAGGAAGTTTTGCCAGCGTCAGTTCCACGTCTTGTGGCTCAGTCTTACCGCGTCGAATGACCGAAAGCTTTACAACACTTCCAGGCGCTCCGCGAAGCAGCAACTCGGCTTGGCCAATGGCCATCTGCGCCGTGCTGAAGCCTGCAATTTTTTCAACGATGTCGCCGATGCGCAATCCCGCTTTAGCCGCCGGGCTTTCAGGCATGGATCCGAGCACGCCGATGTAGCCGCGCCTGATGAGCACCAAACCCGTTTCACCCGCCGCGCTGGTGCTGCTCTTTTCTTTGAAGTCTTTGTATTCCAGAGGGCTCAGGTAGGCGGATTCTGAATCCAGTGAATCGAGCAATCCATGAAGCGCGCCGCTGGTCACTTGCCCGATGTTGGGATCGTCCACGTAGTCGTTCTGAACCTTATCGAGAACTTCGCTGTAAACGGTGAGCGCGCGATAGGCCTTTTCGTCGTTCGAGCGAGCCCGAACATACCCAGTGGCTACAAACGCTATGACAACCAAAGACAATATGATGACGATTTTCTTGGATAGTGGACTCACGCGTTTTTCCTTTTCCCCAGTTTTAGCTATGACCAGTTAGACGCCCGTCCGCTCCCCAGGTTTGCATCGAGCGGCCCCGCTTGTAAACAAATAATTATACCATCGGACATAATCCGTAGCGTTTGAATCCGGTGGATATTGGCAATGTCCAAGATTTTCTGGAGATTTTGAGACTATTTGCCCAAACGATTCTCAATCTAAGCAGAGTTGCCTTTATTTTCAATAACTTATGGGGTTTGAATTCTGTTCTTGCTCCAGTTCGATTTACTTTCGAGCAAAACTCTGCCGTTCTACGGGAAGCCCGCACGCGTCCTGCTCCATCAGCGGCATCGCGCCAGTGATATATGTTTGCGAGATGCGATCCTGCCAAGTAAAGTGATCTTCATCCCATAAAGCCCAGACAAAACCAAGCATAAAAGTGGCGCCCGCGAGCAGGTAACCAAAGCTACGCCAGAGAAGTTGGCGAGTATCCGGAACGGTTCCGTCGAGCCGCACGGCGGTCAAGCAGAGCAGCTGCATACCCGGGGTAGCCTCAGCGCACGCAGTGAAGAGAGAGAAATATAGCCCGTAGAAAAGGAAAAAAACCGCAAGATAGACAGCGGTGTCTGCTTTTTCAACCACAAGCTGGCCGCCGAGCGATCGGAACAAGCCGAGAAATCCAGCATACGTCAGTCCCAAAAAGATGGCGTCAAGCAATCCCGCCTTGCGCCGTTCCACCAGACTTGCTACCGGAACCAAGGCAGTCTGCGGATGCGCGCGCTCGTGCGCGGCACTGGAAAAATCAAGTTCGGGCTGAACGCAAATTTCCACATGTTCAGTCTTGCGCTGTGCTGTTCGAACCCGCTGACGTTCCGCTTGCCGTTGGCGCTCGGCTTCCCGCTGCCGTTCCTGAGCCGCCAGCTCTTCGTTGATCTTGGATTGGCGCGAAAATGGCAATCCGGACTGTAAATCGTCAGAACGAAGATGTCCCCTTCGCGCCCGATAGTCCTCCAGCCGGCGCGAAACCTCACGACGCCATTCGGGTTCAACCGGTTGTTCTTCGAGTGAGACCGAGACGGAAGACGTACGCGAGGACGAAGCGCGACTAGTTATTCCGGCGCCAACCGCCACCGGTTCGAGATTTTCGCCGGCTTCGGCGAGAGGTGCGTCACAAAAAGAGCAATTGTTGGCGACCTCAAGCAAGAGGGCGCCACACTCCGTGCATATTCTTATCACTGGTCCGTTTTGCGCTGCGGAAGCTCCAGTGGCGGAACGGCAGCAATGTTAGCAGGCAAGCACTGAAACCACCGAGGTTGGATGTGGCGCAATGTCGCCTATCAGGCAACCGTACGCATGTCCGTTTATTCTGAGTACTTCGAGGCTCGACAAACACCGTGCGATTGCGGCTGCGGAAGCCACGTGTTAGGCTCGACTTTCTTTTTTCCACGCTTTTCGAGGGATTTCAGCACTCTCCGCTGATGCCATACGCGAAACTCACTCAGCCAACCGGCAAGCTGCATTCTCTTTTCCTGGCATTAATTATTTCGCTCGCAGCTCCAGATTTGGCCTTGGCGCAAGACAGTGCAAAACTTCTTCTGCAAAATTCCGTCAAAAAACCGTCATCCCAGGTCACAAAAACTGCACCCCAGGCCAGCGCCAATGCAGACCAGACCGCGACGCTGGAAGCAGATCAGCAACGCCAGGTCGGCAGAATTTATTACGCAGAAGGAAACGTCGATATCCATTATCAGAACACACGCCTGCGCGCCGACCATGTGGAATACAACGAAGACACCTATGTCGCCATCGCGCGAGGTCACGTCCAGCTCGATTACATGACCCAACACATCGAAGCGGATGAAGCGCACTATGAAGTCCGCACCGGTCACGGAACTTTCGTTCACGTGCGCGCCACCTTTTCGATTGAGCGCAAGCCCACACCAACTCTACTGGTTAGCTCAAACCCTCTCTATTTTGAAGCGGAAGAAGCTGAGCGGCTCGATGAGCACACCTACCGCATAAAAAAGGCTTGGATGACGGTTTGCGATCCAAACAAGCCCACCTGGAAATTTTATGCGCCAGAAGCCACCGTCTACTTACAAAAGTCAGTGCACTTGGAAAATGGAGACTTTCGAGTTTTTTCTGTTCCGGTGTTGTACCTTCCCTACGCCACTTTTCCCGCCGGGAAAGAACGCGAATCCGGATTCATGATTCCGAATATCGGAGACAGCTCGAACAAGGGATACATTTTGGGCGAGTCATATTATTGGGCGCCGACAGATTGGATGGACGCCAGCCTCGGCGGAACTTATTACAGCCGAAGAGGCTGGGGACAGCGAGCAGATCTGCGAATGCGTCCGTGGGAAAATGCCAAACTCGACATCACCTACAATGGAGTGATCGACCGCGGCCTGGAACAGCCACAAATTCCCGGAGAACCCCCAGTGCCGGCCATTAACCAGGGCGGCCACGAAGCGCGGCTGCTCTTTACCGCTTTGTTGCCGGATGGCTGGCGCGCCGTGGCCGATTTGGACAATTTGAATTCGCTAACCTACCGTCTGGCTTGGAGCGAGACATATACGCAAGCGGTGAACTCCGAGGTACGCAACTCTGCCTTCCTCACGAATAATTTTCGAGGATTCAGTCTGAATTTCGCGGCGTTGAGCTATCAGAACTATTTGAGCGCTTCGCCGGACACTTATGTTTCGTTGCGAGCCGCGCCGGAAGTGCGCTTCAGTTCTGTTGACCAGGCGCCCTTTCCACAGCTTCCCATTTATTTTTCATTTGAAGGGTTTTCAGATGCCGTCCATCGTAGCGAGACCGCTACCGCAGCGCCATTGGACACTCCCAATTTTGTTCCGCGAAGTGAACTGGCGCCGACGGTGACGATCCCTGTTCACTTCGGGAACTGGCTGGATGTGACACCGACCTTTACGCTGCGCTCCACCTATTACGGCGGGCAGCAGGAAAATAACCTCTACGTCCCACAAGGTTTTTTCCGCACTACCGAGGAATTTTCAGTGGACTTTCGTCCGCCCTCATTCGACCGTATCTGGGGCAAATCCGGAACAAAATGGAAACACGTGATCGAGCCTGACATTGTTTACAATTACGTAAACGGCGTGAATGATTACGCGCGGTTCATACGTTTTGATGAAGACGAAACGTTGACCGACACAAATGAAATCCAGTATGGAATTACCCAGCGGCTCTATCGGCGCAGAAAAGACGGTGATGCCGAGGAACTGATTCGCTGGCGGCTGTTGCAAAAATATTATTTCGACCGGACCTTCGGTGGGGCGTTAATAAACGGTCAACGCAACGTATTTCAAGCGCTGGACGACATCACGCCCTTCGCATTTGCCGCCTCGCCACGTCGTTTTTCCCCCATCGTAAGCGACCTGCTGATCGAACCTGGCAAGCACTTCGACACCGAATTCATCTTGAATTTTGATCCGCAGCGAAATCAATTGACTGCCATTGGGACCTTGCTGAAGCTTAAACCGTATAAGCAATCATTCTTGACGCTGGCACACTTTTCGACCACGAATCTCCCGACCCCGCTCGACGAAAATCCGCCGGACTTCGTCTTCCAATCCCGCTCGAATCAGGTTCGCGCTCTGGTAGGTTACGGCGATTTAACCAGAATCGGCTTGAACGTTACCGCCGGGTTAAGTTACGACTTTACCCAGGACGCCTTTCAAAACCAGGTCTTGGAAGCCAGTTACAACGGCTCTTGCTGTGGATTTGGTTTTGAATACCGTCGGTTTTCATTCGGTACCATACGCAACGAAAATCAGTACTTGGTCGTTTTCCGCATCGCGAATCTCGGCTCAGCCGGAACATTGCGGCGCGCGGAGAAAATTTTCTGAAGCAGGCCGCGTGACACCGAAATCGGAATCCGAATTGGCGTTTCTCTCCATCGAGCAGGCCGCTCGCTTGCTTCGTCGCAAAGAAATCTCCCCCGTAGATCTGGTGGATGCCGCGCTGCAGCGAATCGAGCGTCTGAATCCTTCGATAAACGCATTTCTAACTGTGCTCGCTGGCCGCGCGCGAAGGCAAGCGAGCCTTGCAGAGAGAGAACTTGTCCGGGAACCGCGCGGAAGCCGGGCGAACGTAAGCAATCCTCTTTTCGGCATTCCGATTTCCCTGAAAGACAATTTCTATACGCGCGGTATCCGCACTACAGCAGGATCCAAAATTCTCGCGAATTTCGTTCCCAAGCAGGACAGCGACGTTGCCGCGCGTCTTGCCAGCGCGGGGGCGATTCTGCTTGCCAAAACGAATATGCACGAGTTTGCCTACGGCATCACAAACGAAAATCCGCATTTCGGCGCGGTGCACAATCCTTGGGCACTTGATCGCATGTCCGGCGGTTCGAGCGGCGGTTCCTCGGCAGCGACAGCAGCGGGAATGTGTTTTGGGTCTGTTGGTACGGATACCGGCGGATCGATTCGTATTCCAGCTGCGCTTTGCGGCATTGTTGGGCTGAAGCCCACGTATGGACTGGTCAGCGTGTCCGGCGTAATTCCCCTCGCGCCCAGCTTTGATCACGTGGGCCCGCTCGCGCGCGGCGTAGTGGATACGTGCATTCTTCTAAAAGAAATAGCTGAAAAATATCCCGACGGCGCGAGCCGCCCTGATTTTCGAAAACTAAGGCGAAGACGTCCCCGTCGATTTTGCCTGGGTTGGCCAAAAGAATATTTTTTCGAACGGATCGACCCCCTAGTCCGGCGCGCCATTAACGCTGCAGCAAAAGCACTAGAAGAAATTGGGGGTCGAATCCAGGACGTATCACTTCCGCATCTCGCCGACTCCCAGGAGCCATCCACACACATCGCCTTAGCCGAAGCCGCTCACTATCACCGATCGCAGGGATTTTATCCGGCCCGAGCCGGCGATTATGGTGAAGACGTAAGCAGTCGCTTGGAAGCGGGCACGCAAGTTCGCGCCGTGCATTATCTTCAAGCACTCGAAGTGAAGCGCCAGGTTGAAAGAGATTTCGAACTTGCCTTCAAACGCGTGGACGCGATTCTCGCACCCGCAGTTCCCATCGCTGCACCGCTCATCGGGGATGGTGAAGTAATAATCGAAGGCCAGAAAGAAACAGTCCGTTCAGCACTCGTGCGCTTGAACCGGCCCGCCAACTTGACGGGGCACCCGGCCATTTCTATTCCATGTGGGTTCACCCGCGATGGATTGCCCGTGGGGCTGCAACTGATCGGCCCGAAATGGGGAGAAGCCACTTTACTGGCAATTGCATTTGCTTTCGAGCAGGCCACGGATTGGCACAGTCGCAATCCAATCCTTCCCGCCGCTCCGGCGCGTCTAAAAGCTTAAGCATGCGTCTAATGAATGTGTGAATATAATAGGTTGGATTACGCGCGGTACGCTGGCCGGAGCGTCCGAACGTTTTCAAAAGGGCTGACAACACACAAAATGGGAGTTTCCGCATTAGCCGCCTTCGTCGCAGGACTCGTCTCTTTCCTTTCGCCCTGCGTGCTGCCTCTGGTTCCCGGTTATATCTCGATGCTTTCGGGTATCGGCGTTGAGCAACTTAAAGAAGGACAAACTCCACGCGGCGGATTGCTGACCTCTGCTCTCGCATTCGTTTTTGGATTTTCCATCGTGTTTATCACTTTTGGCGCCTCCGCAAGCGCCGTAGGTTCCTTTCTGGTTCGGAATCGCAGCCTTCTCGCGCCCCTGGCAGGAGCGCTGATCGTATTGTTCGGATTACACCTGGTAGGATGGCTCGCGAAGATTTCCCTGCGCGCAGGATTTGTGATTGGAATTCTTCTGGTGACCGCTGGCGTCGTCCTGAATTTTCGGCCCGGAATTGCCAGCAACGCGCTAAAAGCGGTTCATTTCTATTCTGTCGCTATAATTTTTCTTTTGGGACCGGCCATGACCCGCTGGTTGAATCGCGACGTGCATTTTCGAAATCTGGGCGGCCAGCCCGGTATCGTCAGTGGGTTTTTGATGGGGTTTGCTTTCGCCTTCGGGTGGACGCCCTGTATCGGCCCGATCCTTGCAGGCGTGCTGGCTATTGCAGCCACCCGTGAGACCATCGGCCAAGGCGTTTTCCTGTTAGCCTGTTATTCGGCGGGACTGGCGATTCCGTTTCTTGTTACTGCCTTGGGAATTGGCGGATTTTTGAAATTCTACCAGCGCTTTCGGCGCCATTTGCACACCGTGGAAGTCTTCAGCGGCGCGCTTTTGCTTGCAGTGGGCGGTCTCGTGTTTATGAACCGCCTGACCTGGCTTTCAGGTAAGCTTGCATTCTTGAATAGGTTTTCATGGTGATGGGAGTCGAGCGAATGCGACGGGTCCCAAATGTTTTTTGGTTTGTTCTTTTGTTCGTGCTGCTTGTCACCACGAATTTCTCAGGCTGTAACTCGCACGATCTATTCAAAGTTTCAAGCGCAGACGGCGGTAAATCCGCCGCGAGTAACGGACCGCGTCCAGAGGAACCCGATGTTACCTTCAAGAATCTGCAAGGTCAGGATGTTTCGTTAGCCAGCCTGAAGGGTCAAGTCGTAATCGTAAATTTTTGGGCAACCTGGTGCGAACCCTGTCGCGTCGAAATCCCCTGGATGATCGGCTTCCAGCAGAAATATGCGGATAAAGGATTCACCATACTTGGCGTTGCAATGGACGAGGAAGGGAAAAGCGTGGTCGCGCCCTACGTGCAATCAACCCAATTCGACGTGAATGGCCACTCTATGACCATGAATTATCCGATCGTCCTTGGCAACGATGACATCGCCGCGAAATTTGGTGGACTGATCGGCTTTCCGACCACTGTTGTCATTTCTCGCGATGGTAAGGTTCAGAAACGCTTCATCGGGTTAGCAGACGAAGACGAACTCGAGAAACAAATCAAGGCGCTCCTCTAATATGATGGACGAACAAGAATTCCAAAAGAAATGCGACGCAGCCTTCGAAAGCCTTCGCAAACGCTTGCTTGAATTGGGCGACGAACATGAATTCGAAGTTGAAGGCGGTAGCGGCAAATTAGAGATCGAATTTGAAGACGAAGACGAGACCCGCTTCGTAATCAGTCCCAACGCGCCTGTCCGCCAGATTTGGATTTCCGCGCTGACCACCAGTTTCAAACTCGGATGGTCCGATACCGCCCATGCATTTGTCTTAGAGAAGACCGGTGAAACTTTGAGCCAGGTTATGAGCCGCATCTTAACTGAAAAAACTGGTTCCACGGTTCAGGTCTAAGATGAGGTCCTTGCAGGCCGCTTTCATTTCTTGGGTTCTTATAAGCGCCGGCTCTGCGTCTATGGTCCTGCGCGGAGCTGCTGCCGTGCCGCCGATTTCGCCTCAAGAATCAAACCTTCCGAATGCATCAACCATCGTTAAGCCTCACATATTCGTTTCGTTGGATCCTGTTCCGCGCGGAAAGGAATTCAAGATTGCGGTTGTCGCGGATATCGCTTCGGGTTTCCACATGAATTCGCACAAGCCCACGGACGATTATTTGATTGCCACTACTCTAAAGGCTCAGCTTCCTGCCGGCTTTGAACTAATCGACGCCATCTACCCGAGGGGCAAGCTCGAGAAATTCAGTTTCTCGCCGAATCATCCCCTCGATGTGTACAGTGAGAGCGTTACGCTGGTGCTGCGATTGTCCGTGAAATCCATTGCCGCGCTTGGTCCCACGGAAATCCCGATGGTCTTGCGTTACCAGGCGTGCAACGACAGCGCTTGTCTGCCTCCCGTAAAGCTTCCGGTGAGTGCAAAATTTAATTTGGCCGAAGAAGGCACAACACCCAAAGAAGTTCATCCGGAGATTTTCTCCAGGCTCGTACCGGCCCGCTGACCGAGGGCCCTGTTATCTCATGCCCGTTCAATTCTGCCGGAGGCGAGTGTTGCCTCTAGCGGCTGGGAATAGCAGGGAGAGCGCGGCGGAGTCGCGAGATCACTCGATCTTTCCCCAGCGCAACCATCGTCTCAAAGAGTGGAGGTGCAACGGCCCGCCCCACGATCGCTACGCGCGTCGCATTAATAAGTAGGCCGGCTTTGACGCCTTCCGAAGTTGCCATGCCGCGCAAGCTAGCGTCGCATGCATCATGGTTCCAATCCGTCACCGCCTCGAGCGCCTTAATTAATTTGGGCATCAATAACGGAAGCTTTTCGTCTTTCCAGAATTTTGCGCGGGCTTCTGGCTCGTAGTCGAAATCATCGGTGAAAAATGCACGAGCCCAACCGCTGAAATCGCCCAGCAATCGCGTCCGAGGCCGAATCAAATCCACCGTGTGCGCAAACCATTCCCGCTCCGAACTAGCCCAGGCCTCCTGCCACAGCCCGGAACGCTTCAGCTCCGCTTCGACATAAGGCAAGATTTCTTCGACGGGCGGCTTCTGCAAATATTGCGTGTTGTACCACTCCAGTTTTGCGCGATCGAAAATGGCATTCGTGCGGCTTACACCTGAGAGAGAAAATCTTTCGATCAGTTCATTGGTGCGCAGGTATTCAGAATCGTCGCCAGGCGACCATCCGAGCAGCGCCAGAAAATTCCGGAACGCTTCGGGTAGAAATCCTTCTTCGGCATACGATCCAACGCTCGTCGCACCGTGTCGTTTCGAAAGCCGTGTGCGATCGGGTCCCAGAATAAGCGGAACATGAGCGAATATCGGCGGCTCAGCGCCGAGCGCTTTGTAAATCAACACTTGCTTCGGCGTGTTAGACAAGTGATCCGCACCCCGAATGATATGTGTGATTCGCATATCGATATCATCCACTACTACGCTGAGTTGATAGGTCGGCAAGCCCGAAGACCGCAGGAGAACAAAATCCTCAATTTCGGCATTTTGTACATCGCGCGGACCGAACACCGCATCTTCAAAATGCGTCGTGCCCGTTCGCGGAGTGCGAAACCGAATCGCCGGTCGAATGCCTTCCTTCTCTTTCGCCGCACGCCGCTCTGGAGTCAAGTCTCGGCAAGAACAAGCCACCGCCTTTGCCGCTTTTCCCTCATCGTCGCCTTCACCTTCATTCTCGTCGGCGGAGTCGCCTCCGGTATATGCAGCCGCTTTGCAATAGCAAGCGTATCCCGCGCCACTTGCAAGAATATGTTCGGTCGCCGCACGATACATTTCGATGCGTTGTGACTGAAAGAACGGTCCTTCGTCCCATTGAATACCCAGCCATCGAAGTGCCACCAGAATTCCGTCAACCAATTCCGGCTTGTTGCGTTCAACATCAGTGTCTTCAATCCGCAGTAGAAGTGTGCCGCCTTCGTGCTTCGCAAAAAGCCAATTAAATAGGGCCGTACGTGCTCCCCCCACATGGAGAAATCCGGTAGGCGATGGCGCAAATCGCACGCGCGGCTTTTGATTGGATGTCATTGTCCCCGCGAGTTACTTCGCTGAAATGGAAACGATCATCTTAGCGGAACGAGTGGGCAAAATCGAGCGCCCGCGCAACAACAGCGCGCAGATCAATAGTAAATGGCCCGTAGGTACCCTTGACGTGCCTGCCGCCAAACGTCATATTTGAATGAGCCTCCGCTCTTTTACCGCATATCCGGCCGATTTTTGCCCTTTTTGCGTAGGCGCGGCAGACGTTGACCTCCACGAAACTTGGCCGGATACGCACACGGATACCTTGCAAATCTCTGCTATTCTCGACGGAAGTAGCATCAGGAGTTGGAGCGGTAACTTGCTGATCCACATCAATATGACGGCGTCTGTTCTCCTAGCAGGAGCCCTCCTGCTGGCGCTGTTTTTTTCCTACGTCTACCAGCAGAAGCGCCAGCAATACATGCTGGTGTGGGCGGGAGGGTGGCTGCTGGTTGCTGTGCACTTTTTGGTTCGATCTGCGGGTACTAAGTTGACCATTCCGTGGTGGGCCGATCCGGTGAGCGAGTGGATGCTTGCACTTGCGGCGCTGGCGTTTTATTGCGCGGCCAAGATGTATGCACGCCTGCCCGTACGGTGGAAAGGGACGGCAGCCTTGTCCGTTGCTGCAGGAATTTGGGCGCTGGGCTACTCACGTGGCTGGGTAAACGTCCCTCTCGGTTTGGCAGTCGGCCTGTTGTTTTTCTTCGTCGCGCGCACCTTCTGGGAAGTGGGTCTCAAACAGGAATCCCGCGCCGATCAATTCCTCGCCGTAACTTTCATGGTGTGGGGATTGTTGCGCTTAACGACTATTTTTCAAGAGAGACTTGCAGCGCTTGCGGGGAAGGATCTTCTCCCACTCACTCTGCTGCCCGAACTTTTCGGTGGCGTGCTGATGGTGATGGCTGTCTATGAAGAAGAGCGCCGCAGAGTAGAGCGCAACATGCTTGCGCTCTCGAATTTGAATCTGGCCACATCGAGCTTCGCAGGCGGCGAGATTCAGAAAATGCTGGCGCAAGCGCTTGATCGCGTCCTGAATGTTGTGCGCATTCCTGCCGGTGCACTTTGCCTGCATTACGGAGAAGAGAACGGTCCCACTTCCGTGGTGGTCACTGGGTTGGGCGATGCTTTTTGCGCAGCCATTCAAAGTAACAATTTAGACGATTACGTAGTCAGTCTGGTCGCGCGTCTTGGTGGACTGGTGGTGTTGCGCGATTTGGAGACCGACTCGAAATGGGAAGCCCTGGAGAAAGAGGAATCCTTCCGCCACCTACGAAAACTTCTCCTCGGCCAAAAATTGCGTACGGTAGTGGGAATTAGCTTGCAAGCCAAGGAGCGTGTGTTTGGAGTTTTGCTGCTGGGCACGCCCGACAATCGGAATTTCACGCCCGCGGAATTGCGGCTGCTACTGGCCTTGGGCCACCAAATAGGAATGGCGGTAGAGAACAGTTACCTGGTTCAGCAGACGTCAAGACGCAGCGAAGAACTGCATATCCTGAACGAAATTGGGCGAGCGCTCAGCTCAACACTGGAACCAGACGCTCTGTTCGAACGCATTTATTCCGAGATGAAGCGGCTGCTCGACGTAAATAGTCTTTTTATTGCGTTCTACGATCACAAAACTCAGCAAGTACGATTTGAAATCGACGTGCTGGATGGCGAGCGAATGCCAAAACGAACTCGCCCTGCCGGGAATCATCTGACGGAATATGTGGTCAAAACATGCCAGCCGCTCCTAATTCGAGATCACTATGCAGAAGAAACCGATCGGCTAGGCATAAAGCCAACCCGCATGGTCGGCTCCCTTTGTGCCGTGCCATTGATTCTTTACGATCGAGCAATCGGGGTGATGGCGGTGCACAGCAAGCAAGAGCGGGCATTTGACGAAGGGCACGTGGAATTGATGCGAGTGCTCGCCAGCGAAGCGGCAGTGGCATTGGAAAACGCGCGACTCTTCACCGAAGAACAGAAGAAGTCGCGTCACCTGACGCTCATCAACAACGTATCCAGCCGTGCGATCACCACGCTGGATCCCGCAGAAATGCTGGCGAAGATCGCTGCGGAGATTGAGAATGGCCTGAAATACGATCATATCGGAATTGCTACGGTGGATTACCCGGCGAAAGAGCTGGTAATTCAGGCAGAGGCCGGCGCCAGGCGCGACGCGGTCGGGCGCAGGATTCCGCTCGGCGAGGGCATCGTCGGCCAAGTGGCTCGCAGCGGGCAGATGGCCATCGTACGCGAAGTGAGCGTTTCAACGCCGTGTCCTGTGCTACCTAATTCCGTCTCGGCGATCGCGCTACCGGTAACCTACGCCGAACATTTGCTCGGCGTGTTGTACGTGGAATCCTCGGAGCCGTGCGAATTCGAAGAGGAAGAAGTGCTGCTGCTTCGCACTCTCGCGGATCTTTTTGCGGGCGGCTTGAACAACGCCCTAACATTCCAGAAAGCGCAAGAGCAGGCAATTACCGATGGTTTGACGGGCGTCAAAACCCACCGCTATTTGATGGAGGCATTGTCGTCAGAGTGGAAGCGCTCCACTCGCGCGAATCGCCCCTTTGCCTTGGTCTTGATGGACCTCGACCGCTTCAAGTTCGTAAACGATTTTTACGGACATCTGGAAGGCGACGTCGTATTGCAGCGCGTTGGTCACATACTGGAACAAAATTGCCGGCGCTCCGATGTGGTAGCGCGCTATGGCGGAGATGAATTCGTCATACTGATGCCGGAAACCACGGTGGAGCAGGCTCGCCAACTCGCCAGCAAACTGCGCAGCTGGGTCGCGTCCGATCCGCTTCTTCGTGACAAAAATATTACCGCCAGCTTCGGCATCGCGGGCTTCCCGATTCATGGTTCCACTCCGCAGGAGCTGATACAGGTAGCGGACTCTTCGATGTACTTATCCAAACATCAAGGAGGGAACTCGGTGTCGAGTGCGGAGGAAGGCGGTCCGGGCGACACCAAGCGCTGGAAGAAAGACGTACTCGAAGCGTACTTGGGTGTGACGCTGAAGAGGCTCTTCTCGACCGGCCCCGAAGCGTTTGACGAAGTTTATCGGCGTCTGGAGCAGTTTACGCGCTCGTTGGCGGAGCAGAGCGGAGGCGTGGCGCCGGATACGCTGCCGGAGGCCGTAGTTGAGACGGTGACCTCACTTGCGCTCGCGATTGACGCCAAGGATCACTACACCCAGGGGCATTCGCAAAAAGTCTCTGCCTATGCGGTCGTAATCGCCAAAGCACTTGGGATGAGCGAGTCAGAAGTGGAAGAAATTCGCCTGGCCGCGCTGCTGCATGATATCGGAAAGGTAGGAATACCGGAGACGATTCTGAACAAGTCGGGCCCGCTGGATGCATCCGAGTGGGAAACGATGAAAACCCACACGGAGCTCGGCGCCAAGATACTGGAGCCGCTGCAGACCATGGACCGAATTCGTTTGATGGTCCGGCACCACCACGAATTTTACGATGGCACAGGCTATCCGGACCGCTTGGAAGGCGAAAACATCCCCTACGGCGCGCGCCTGATAGCAATAGCCGACGCCTACGACACCATTACCTCGGAACGGACATACAAAAAAGCGCGAACCTCCGAAGACGCTTTCAGGGAGCTAGAACGCTGCGCTGCGAACCAGTTTGATCCGGAGCTCGTTGCGCTCTTTATCGAAACAATGCGGCGGTCTCCGCGAGTTCGCATTGATGCAAGCGTAAGCGTCCCGGATATGTCCGATAGTTCTTCGCTATAACTAACCCGCTCGGTCGCTACGTTCACCGTACCGATTCGTATTCAGAAGATTTCTTAACGCTCTTATTTGCTGGACGTCTCGCTTCAAGCTCATATACAGTTTTCCGCGCGATACGCGCTGAGTTTTGAGCGGAGGAATCTTGCAAACAGCTACGGTGAAGTGGGTTGGGGGCGAAGAATTCGTCGCCCAAATGCCTTCGGGGCATGCGGTGCCATTCGATGCGGACAGAAAACACAACGCCGCCCCGGGCCCCATGGAAATGCTGCTGGGTGCGCTGGGAGCGTGCTCGTCCGTCGATGTCGTTATGATTCTGGCGAAGAAACGCCAGAAACTTGTGTCGCTGGAAGTGGTTATTTCCGGCGAGCGCGCTGCCGAGCCTCCGGCGGTCTGGACGAAAATCGACATGGTTTATCGCCTCTCCGGCGCAGTGGAAGAGAAAGCGGCACGCGATGCCATCGAATTAAGCCAGTCGAAATATTGTTCGGTGGCGGCTATGCTGCGAAAGACTGCTGAGATCACCTACCGTCTCGAAATCTCGCGTTCATAGGAGCATCGAACAGAACGAGGCGTGTTTTGCTTGTCACGCATGCAAGCGATTGCATACAATCGCGGGCTGCTGTTGGCATCCTGGAGAAGATGAATGGGCAGGCGCATTGCCGCAAAAATTACCGGAGTGGCAGGATACGTTCCGCCGCGCGTGGTCACCAATTTTGACCTTGAAAAAATGGTGGACACAAATGACCAATGGATCCGCACGCGCACCGGAATCCGTGAACGCCACTATGCGGACGCGGGCGTGGGATCTTCGCATCTGGGAGCCGAAGCAGCCAGGAAATTGCTCGCTGCAAAGGGAGTCCCGTCCGAACAAATTGACTTGATTGTGGTGGCCACCGTGACTCCGGACATGCTGTTTCCCGCCACCGCTTGCCTGGTTCAAGACCGTATCGGCGCGAAAAATGCCTGGGGCTTTGATCTTTCCGCCGCTTGTTCCGGATTTGCTTACGCGCTAACTGTTGGCGCGCAGTTCGTCGGCGCTGGAACGCATAAAAAAGCTCTGGTGATCGGTAGCGATGTGATGACCTCCATACTGGATTATCAAGATCGTGCCACCTGCGTTCTTTTTGGCGACGGCGCCGGCGCCGTGTTGGTGGAACCCGTCACTTCCGATAACGAAGGCATTCTGGATTTCGCTCATGACGTGGATGGATCGGGAGGATGCAATCTCTACATGCCGGCTGGCGGATCTCTGAAGCCCGCGTCGCTGGAAACGGTCGAAAAAAGAATGCACTACGTGCATCAAGAGGGCGCGCAGGTTTTCAAATATGCGGTCCGACGCATGAGCGAGCTGGCCGTCCAAATTCTAGAGCGCAATGGATTCACCAGCCGCGACTTGGCGCTAGTGGTGCCGCATCAGGCAAATCTGCGGATTATCCAGGCCATGCAGGAACGGCTGGGCCTGGATGACTCGAAAATTATCATCAATATAGATCGCTTTGGAAACACCACCGCTGCAACCATACCGCTGGCTCTGATGGATGCGCTGGAACAGGGGCGTTTGCACAAGGGCGATCTGGTGCTCGTGATTACGGTCGGCGCGGGTTACACTACCGGCGCCATTTTGATGCGCTGGGCCTACTAACTTTCCGGCGAAACGTCGCGCTAGTGTCCAATAATTATCAGCACAGGATTCAAGTCGCCCGGCGTGGCTGTAATCATCACTACGTTCGCGGGCGAAACGATAAAGAAATAGCCGGTGAAACCGGTCGGAGTGGATAAGGTCATCGTTCCGCTGCCATCCGTATTGCCGGTCGCATTCAAGACATACGTGCCTGTGGATGCGCCGGATGAATTGCCGGATGTTGTGCTTTGATCTTGGGTTCCACCCACCGCGGAAATGCCGTCGAAGCTGAGAAATCCGGAAAGATCGCGGTCCGCACTAACTGCTGGAGCGGAGGTGCCATCCACCAACGATGTTGATTTAATTGTTTCCGCGGTGAACGGTGCTGCCGATTGCGGCGCGAAATAACCAAATGTCGGAGCGTTCTGCACTATGCTCACGCAAAACGCTTGATTCGTATTAATCAGATAAAGGATAGGTAAGAAGGTAGAGTTGAATTCCACCGATCCTTGTACCCGGCCCAGGCTATCTGAAGTATAGGCGTCTGCGACTGGCGTACCATTTGTGCCAAATATTGTTCCGGCCTGATTGTCAGTTTGCAATACGGCCATGCTTGAAGTGCCGCTTGTGGCTGAAAGTTCGACCACTTGGACTTCGGGAAGATATGTGCCGGCGGAGATCAGTTGCCCGCTAAGTCCACCCACCATCGTTCCGCTTAAGACGCCCTGGGTAACGAATGGTTGTCCGATTTGCTGAACCATTTCTCCGACCGCGAGATATGGAGTAGTGCTGATACCGCTCACTGTATCGGTTTCGATCAGGAACGCTTCGCCGCCCGAAATCGGATAGATACTATAGTTCTGGTTCGCAAGGCCCACGGACGACAACGCGAGACTACAGTGACTGCTGTCGGGTCCGGACACGTAGGTGCCTGAGACCGAAGTGTCATCGATGGTCACTAGTCCAGGTGTATTTGTATCCATCTCGCCGAAGGACAATGAACCTGTGGTTCCCGGAGCAATCGGCGTTGTAGCCGTAAATCTGCCTGCGAACGCGAGCGGACCTGTGCCGTTGGCCGCGGATTGTCCCGCGAAACCCGCACCGCCAAACGCGAAATCGCCGCCGTAGGTGCTGGCGACCGTGCTACTCACAATGCATGTCGTCACAGTCTGAAGCGCAATCCGGCCGGAACCGCGCGTGCCTGTGGTGTCAAATTCAATAAATCTGCCGTTCCCAGTAGCATCAATTGAAAACGCATAAGTGTACTGTTGGGCGGGCTGAGCAGGAGTGCTTCCGGTAAACGTGAAAGTCCCGCGACCGTCAGCTCCCAAAGTGTAAGTGCCCACGAGATTCGTGTAAGTCACATCCATTCCTGAGATTGAGTTGTAATCTTCTTCGCCACCCGTGATTCCGCCGGTGCCATTTGCAGTGAATGTTCCAGCAAAGGCCACGAATCCAGTGCTGTTGTAACCGCTGAATTCGAAAGCGTACGGGCCGTTTAGTCCGGCGAGATTTTGAGCGCCACTGACAGCAAGAGTGAAAGTGGCAGTGACGGAAACAGGAGGGGTCGAGTTGTCCGTTACGGTGATGCCAAAAGTGTAAGTTCCTGCCGTTGTCGGTGTCCCGGAGAGAACCCCTGTAGTGGGAGCCAGCGTGAGCCCCGCGGGAAGTGTCGATCCGCTCGCGACGGTCCAGGTGTACGGCATATTGCCGCCAGTAGCGGCGAAAGTTACCGAATAAGCTGTGGTCGTGCTTGCGGGCGTCAAAGGCGATGTTGTAGTGATCCCCAGCGAGCTGACTGCCAGCATGAATTGTTCGGAGTTAGAGAAACCTGCCGCATCTGTCACCGTAATCGTAAAGGGGTAGGTTCCCGCTACGGTCGGTTTGCCGGTGATTTGCACTGTGTCTGTGACGCTCGGTGCGAGCGAGAGTCCGGTGGGCAAAGCGCCGGAACTGATGGACCAGGAAAGAGGCAGCAATCCGCCGGTTGCAGTCACCGTGGCGCTATACGCCGCGTTCAGCGTCGCTGTGGACAGCGACGTAGTTGTAATCGTCGGCGGCGGCACCATATTAATGGTGACCGTGGCGAACTGCTTCGGAAAATCTATGGAGCTGACTATGATTTTGACCGTTGTCGCGGTTGTGACGGCGTTCGGTGCGGTATAAGTAGCAGTGGTACTGCTCGTTTGGTTCAGAGTGCCGAAACCGGGAAGGCTGCTAAAATTAAATGCCACGCCGCCCGCGTTGAGATCATTCAGCACGTTTGCCTGAATCGTGACGGATTGGCTCTGCGCAATAGTTTGCGTACCCTTGGGAGCCAGGATCTGCACTTCATTGAAGGTGGGTGGCTTCTGAGCGCAGCCTGAGAACTGGATCAGCGCAAATAAGACACTTGCAAGCAAAATCGAAACTTCGGCGCGCTTCATTGTGGCGCCTCCTTCAATTGGGACATGCATGCCCCTGGGTTTTGTAAGATTTAATTGGGCCACAAAAACGGGTTAAGTATTAGGAAATGACTTGTCAGAATGGCGTATCAGGCAACCGGGCTGGAGAACAGGCGAAAATGTGGCGCACCAAGGATATGCGAGGCTAGCCAAACAGATGAGTATACGATATCCGGCGAGCATGGAAGAAAATTGGGACGCGACTGAACTAGTAGGAGCGGGCTTGGTTCGCGATGCTTATGTTGCGTTCCAGACGCTGCGATAGGCGTACCGTCGCATACTGAGTGCACAAGGCCATTTCGCGCTGAGTCCAGCTGAAGCCTTCTGCCGGCAGAATCGAACTGCCCACGCGGCCCACGAGATTCATCACGGCGTAATAGAGGCTTACTGCGCGCAAATTCGTGGTTGGGCTCGTTTCAAGCTCGGGGCAAAGATCTCGGTAAACCGCTTTAACCTCTGCGAAGCTGGTGGAACGTAGGCGGTTAGGATAGGGCTGAAGCGAAGCATCGGCTTCGTTAACATACTGCTCGGAAACCGCGCGAAGCAGCGATGCGCGCCACGCAAACATGGTGAACTGCATCAGCGCTGCGATTGAGATCACGAGAATGAAGGCTGCGATTAGCATTTTCGACCATGGACAGTTTGCGGTTTTCAGGCGCCGGCGACAATAGAACGACCGTACCACTCGAGCAGACAGATAGAGTTGGGCAGGACTATGTGGCAGGAAGCGAATCGACTAGTAGGAGCGGGCCTGGTTCACGACGTTTATGTTGCGCTCTAGCCGCTGTGACAGACGCACCGTCGCATACTGAGTGCAGAGGGCCATTTCCCGGTGTGGCCAGCTGAAGCCTTCTGCCGGCATAATGGAAGCGCCTAAGCGGCTAAGAAAGCCCATGGCGGTGTAATAGATGCTGACTGGGCGTAGGTTGGCGGCTGGTGCGGACTGCAGTTCAGGGCAGAGCTCGCGATAAACCGCCATTACTTCTTGGAAACTGCTGAAACTTAACAGGTTAGGATAGGGCTGAAGCGACGCGTTGGCTTCGTTAACATACTGCTCGGAAACCGCGCGAAGCAGCGATGCGCGCCACGCAAACATGGCGAACTGCAGCAGCGCTGCGGTTGAGATCACGAGAATGAAGGCTGCGATTAACATTTTCGACCAAGGACAGTTTGGGGTTTTCAGGCGCCGGCGGCAATGGAACGTCAGTACTGTTTTTGAGGGGATGACACACGGCGTTAACCAATGGGAATTGAGTCAAGGCGAGGGCAGGTTTGATCGAAGCCTGAATTATTACTGCACGAACTTAGGGGGATTTGATGACACCTAAACTGCTGTTGGCCTGGATTTTGTGCGCCGGTTTTGTGTTTGCGATTTCATTTGCCATCAATCCGCGTGTGCAGGCAGCGGATGAGTCTGCCGAGGCGCAAATTCGGTCAGTCTTGGACATGCAATCGTCTGCATGGAACCGAGGCGATATAGCCACGTTCATGGAGGGATATTGGAAATCACCGGAGATCGAATTTGTAGGGGCGAGCGGGATCACCAGGGGTTGGCAAGCCGTCCTCGATCGTTATCGCCGGAATTATCCGGATGGGAAAGCCATGGGTAAATTGTCCTTCTCAAATCTTGAGGTTCACGTGATATGTCCGGATGCCGCATTTGCGATCGGGAATTTCCAACTCGAACGCGAGAAAGACCGGCCCAGCGGTGTGTTTACGCTAAATTTTCGGAAGTTCAAGAAAGGTTGGCGAATCGTGGCGGACCATACAACAGGTTTTGCGGCGCCTGCGACGGCAACCTCTCAATAGGTTTCAAGACTTGCTCGCGTGCGGCCGTTAGAAATCTCCATTTGTCGTCGTCCAAGACAGTGCAAAAAAAGCGGCAAGAGGTTGGGAATAGTTCCAGAGTGAACATTTTTTCAGGGATAATGGCAACTTGTTGAACTGCTGAATAGGAGATACGAGTTTGCGTGCAGTCATCACAGGCGGAGCAGGATTTCTGGGTTCTCATCTCTGCGAATTGATGCTCGAGAAGGGTTGGGACGTTCTCTGTCTGGACAACCTGGTGACGGGAAACCAATCGAATGTAGCGCACCTGCTCCCGCATCCCCGTTTCCGATTCGCCCATCAGGACGTAACTCGCTATATAGAAGTGCAAGGACCGGTGGAAGCTGTGCTTCACTTTGCTTCTCCTGCCAGTCCTCCGGATTACTTGAAATTTCCGATACAGACACTAAAGGTCGGCGCTCTGGGGACGCACAACACGCTCGGTCTCGCCATGGCCAAGAAGGCGAGATTTTTTCTAGCGTCTACTTCGGAATGCTACGGAGATCCGCAGGTCAGTCCGCAGCCCGAAACATATTGGGGCCACGTGAATCCAGTGGGGCCTCGCGGCGTATATGACGAGGCCAAGCGCTACGCCGAAGCCATGACCATGGCTTACCACCGCTATCACGGTCTGGATACACGCATTATACGGATCTTTAATACCTATGGTCCGCGCATGAGGCTGAACGATGGCCGCGCCCTTCCGAATTTCCTCTACCAGGCGCTCAGTGGAGAACCGATTACGGTGTATGGTGACGGCAAGCAGACGCGGAGTTTTTGCTACGTCTCGGACTTGCTGGATGGAATTTACAAGCTTCTTGAATCAAATGAGCACGAGCCAACTAATATCGGTAATCCTCAGGAAATCACCATTCTGGAATTTGCGGAACGCGTTCGCGCACTGGTCGGAGCCGACGTTCCCATCATTTTTCATCCATTGCCGCAGGACGATCCCAAGCAACGCTGTCCCGACATCAGCAAAGCGCGCCGCGTTTTAGGTTGGGAGCCTGAGGTGAAACTGGAAGACGGATTGCGCCTCACGTATGAATATTTCCGACAGCGATTCGCGCAGATCAGCCAACCAGCCAAATAATCACGAGCTCGTTTCTGTCGAAAGCTTCGTAGCCCGGCGAATTCATCCGTAGTAGAATCCTGCCAATCAAAGCCGCTTCGCGCCCAATTCGTTTGAGTATCGCGGAAGCATAGCCATGGAAATCCTCTGGCCAACCTTGGGCATTTGTGTTCTGGTAGGCTTTGTGTTTTTTGTGTTAGCCCAGCATTGGCAGCGCCTTCTGCGGAATCAAAACGTTACCATCCGCCGGTTGACCGAGAGAGTGCGGACCCTGCAAGCAATCGATGACCCGGAATTTCGCCGCCGTCTTGACGAGTCAAGTCCTTCTCCGCTCGAGCAAGTGTTCACTTTTTCCCTGCGCCTGAGTGATCGCTTTTGGCGCGAGACCCTGAAAGCAACGGCAGAAGACTTATCTTTCATTCGCGCGTTTGGGAGTTTTTTGGGTTCGGTAAAAATCGAGCGCTGGCGCAGCCATATGGTGGCCACGATTTCCGAGGTCTTACCCGCACGTCAGTGCGCAGCCTGGCAGACTCGTTCGCTCGACTGTTATTTCGAAAAATCCTCGGGCTACGAAAAGCTTACGCTCTGGGAAGTTCCGGTCGCTCGGGTGCAAAACTCGGAGCGTCCGCCTGTGCTTGAACTGGCGCTCAAAGAACTGTCTATAGAGTTGTGCGCTCATCTTCTCCCGCCGCCCACAAATAACGGTCCTGCAGAATCCGCAGGCCTCGACGAAATTGTGATCTTCCGGGTCCCCCTTGATTCCACCGAACTTTTGGAATTTCGCAAACAAGATCCGCTGCAAGGTTCTGACAACGGCGAACCTTCGGATCCTTATCGCGATCGTAATTTCTGGCGTGCCTTCTATTCTCACAGTGATGAAGCCGCCGGATTTGAATGGCAGCTTTGGATCCGCGATCTCGCGAAAAAAGCGGAATGGGAGCGCTGGAAAATCCTGGAATCGCCTGGCCATGCAGTAGAGCAAAACGCGCAGAAACGTTCGAAGGCAACAAGCGCTTAATCACTATGAGGATGGACCGGCAGGCCTGCCCAAACATTCATCAAGCCTAAAATCTCGCGCACCACGGAAAGCGCGTCCCGCGTATTGCGCCACCAATGATCTGCATCATAAGGATCATCCGGCGCTGCTCTTACAATCGCAGTCAAATTCTTGTCAGCCAGCTTGTTCCATAGCGCTTTCACTCTGCGTGTGTGCTGCGGGGAGGTCACAATGATCACGCTGGCCTTGTTCTCGCGGTGCAGTTCGCGAACTATTTCCTCCACTTCCTGCTGGGTATCAACGATAGTGCCGGGAAGAATAAGAACGTCATTCTCCGGCACATGCATATGAATCAAAACCTGGCGGCTATATTCATCTTCGCCGGTGTATGAAATTCCCAATTCCTTAAGTTGCTCGGCAGGCTCATCAGGGTGCGTAACCCACACTTCGCTCGCGTAACCGGAAGCGAAATATTTCGCCGCCCCCTCCGCTCGAAAAGGTAAGCCGCCGCTCAAGACCACGATGGTCTCAGCATGAGCCGGCGGGTCTTCGCGAACCAGCCAGCGTCCAACTCCCCGAAAGGCGATAATTCCGAAAACGATCAGCGCGAATAAAATAAAGGCTAAGAAGGAACGCCCGTTCTGCTTGTGCTCGCGACCCCGATTTTTCACGCTTTCCATGGATCCTTAATTTTTCTTCAAAAGAAAATTGGCGGCCACCAGTGCATCCGCGCCGGAACAGAAGTAGCTTCGCACGGCATCGCGCGGCTGCACCACCAAAGGTTCCCCGAACAAATTGAATGAGGTATTTACCAGAATGGGAGCAGGAGCATTTTCTCCCGACCGCTTCAGTAACTTCCAAAACAAAAGGTTGTCTTTAGAACTTACGGCATGTAAGCGTACCAAATGATCTTTCAAAAGAAATCCAGGCGGAAGATCGGCCAGCAACTTCCGCCCCGATTCTTTTGCCCGAGCCATGGTTGTTAGATAGCGTGCGTTCGGAGTGTAATCAAAATATTCAGCGCAATCTTCCTCCGGCATGGCCAACGCAAAAGGTCGAAAAGATTCGCGGTGTTTTACATAGTCGTTCAAATTTTCCTTCACATACGGGGACCATGGAGACGCCAGAAGGCTTCGGTTGCCCAGGGCCCGCGGCCCGAATTCGGCTGCTCCTTGATACCAAGCCACAATTTTCCCTGCGTGCAGCATCCGGACAGTCTCTCCAATTTTCGCTTCCTCAGAGTCGCACCATTTGTAGGAAGCCTTGCAATTGTCCAGCACGCTCTTGACCGCTTCGTTCGAAAATTCGGGCCCCCAATACGGAACTCCCGCGAAGCCCACGCGCGGTCGGCCACCTTCCCGGTGCCAGGCGAGATAGGCTGCGCCCAGGGCGGTACCTTCGATTCCTGCGGCTGGCTGCGCAAACACATTTTCAAACCGCGTATCTGATTCCACCGCAGCAACGAGCAGTGGATTTAAAAGCAACCCTCCGGCAAGGCACAGTGAGCGCGAATCGGTTTTTTGCCGCGTGGTCTCCAGCCACTCGCACAAAATCACCGCGCATGCCTGTTGCAGGCTCGCTGCAATATTCGCACGAGTCACATCGTCAGCAATTGGTTGAGCATCGACCGGCAGGCCCACGCGCCGGTAGAATTCATCACTGAAGGAAAGCTCGCCGGCGTAACTTCGCCTGAAATATTTTGCATTCAGATGCGGAACTGCGTTCGGCGCGCTGCGCAGCGCATCCAGAAATAAGTCCAGAAAAACGGGTTCACCCGCCAATCCCAGCCATTGAGTTTTATGTTCTTCGCTATGCGGACGAAAACCGAGCAACCTGGTCACTTGCGAATAGACCCACGCGAGCGAATTAGGAAAGGCGACAGACTTCACCTCGCGAATGCGCGTGCCTTCGCCCATACTCACGGATCCGGAGCGCCCATCTCCTAGTTCGTCGAGCGTAACGATCAGCGCACGATCGAAGGGCGAGCCAAAGAAAGCGCTGGCAGCATGACATTGATGATGTTCGAAACTCAGCACCCTGTCCGGTGGATCTCCGGCCAATTCTTTAATCAAGCGAAAATTATTCAGCTCGCGGCTGAGTTCACCGAACGCTTTGCTTATAAAGTATCCGCTGGATGCTGGTGCAAGTGCTGCCAGTCGAGCGCGAAATAATGTTTGGCGCTCCCAGGACCGCACAGGACGGCTGCCGATGGCGATATACCCGACCGCTGCTATGTCTATGTTGGCGCGTTCCAAGCAGAATTGGATTGCAGCGCGTGGAATTCCTTCCACTGTGCGAGTTCGTGTGAGCTTTCCTTCTTCAATCGCCGCGATCACTCCTTGCTCCCCGATGAGCGCCGCGGCGGGATCATGCGTCATTGCAGAAAGACCGAGAATGTACATGTCGGTTTTAATTCTTGGCGCGGACATTATTACGCCCGCCAGAGTGGGCTAGGGCGCGCTAACTTAGAAGCCTGTTTGGTTCGCCGAGCCTCTGCGTGAGAGCAACCCGCGTAGCCCCAACAGTGCCAAGCGAGGCTGGCTCAAACACACTCGCCAGAGAATTTTCCACGCCTCATCGCGAGAATATTCGGCAAGCGATTGTTTCGCGGGATCGTTCAACAAGTCCACCAGCTGGGTGTAGTCGGCTTGTTGAAAATCATGAAGTGAACGGCGCAGTAGAAGGTGAAGATCGAGTTCCCGGCGCAATGTGCGCAACTCGCTGGATACTCCATGCAAAATCTGTTGAGCCACGCCGAGCGCGCCGCGAAACCCAGTGACGATACCGCCAACCGTGGTGACCTTCACTTGACCCGCGGCGTCTCCCACCAAGTACACCGACCCTTGGCCCACCCGCCGGTGCACTGGAACCCAGCGTTTGTAAACCGGAATCCGAGCCGCCTGAAACTCGAGGGGTTCAAGTTTTCGTTTTTCCAGGAACTTTTCCAAATGGCTCCGCGTTTCCGGGCCGGTCTCACCGATGATTCCCAATGCCCCGCGCGTCGCCGATTCTGGAATAAGCCAGTAAAAATAAGGAGTGTCTTGCGGTACGAACCACACGCGCGCAGTATCGGGAGACATATCTTTTGGCAGTGAAACAATCGCCTGCACCAACGGAACAGTTTCAAGCGGCGTCCATCCCGCCGCCTGGGCCACACGGCTGGAAGCTCCGTCGCCGCCCACAATCGTGTCAGCGTGAACTTCTTCGCGGCTTCCGTCGATGCATCGATCGATTTCCAGCACCATCCCGCGGCCGTTGGAATGCAAGGCATGAAAGCGGCGGCCCAGTTCGACAGTCGCTCCAGCCTGTTGTGCTTCTTCCGCCAAGCCTTGAATCAAAGTTCGGCGCTCAATAATCAGGTCGGGACGCTTCAGAGATATCGTTGCCGATCGGCCGTCGGTAAAAAGTTCAAAACGGCGGATTTCGTTCACCACACTTTTCTCTGCGGCGCGTCCAAGCAAGGCGCGCATGCGATTCGTTACGATCAGGGTTCGCTCGTCGGGCTTCAGCGTCTCGATGCGTTCAAACACGCGGACGGAAATGCCCTGCCGAGCCAATAGGGAAGCGGTAAATAGACCAGCCGCTGATCCGCCTACGACTGCCACGCTTTCAGGATTTGTGTGGGAAGTGCTGCGTACAATATTTTTCGCGTCGCGTAATTCGGGCGCCATATTCGTCACGTACTATTTGCCTTTGCTTAAATTACCGGAGCGTTTCCCAGGAAGCTACCGCCGGGATTACTGTCAGCCCCGTATCCCGGGTTGTTTGATGCCCCATTAACCGAGGAAGAAGTATATATCTTAACGTCGCGCAATCAACACGGATAGCCTCTTTCAGCTATCGCTGGGAAGGAATGTTTTCGGTACTTTCGCCTGACGTTCATAAGGAGCGGATTCCAGCAGAAATATGACAAGCAGGCTTCCCAGAATGATCAGCCCCGCTAGTGCATAGGCGGTCGCGGCCGAATAGTAAGGGATGATAAGCGCAGCCACACCGAATAATATGGCGAACAGATACAGCGCTAGAACCGCCCCGCGATGACCTAGACCAAGGTTCGATAGTCGATGCGCGGTATGATCCTTTCCCGGTGATGTGAAAGGCAGAAGGCCGCGACGCGCCCGAGAAATGGACACGAGCGTCGTATCAAAGATCGGCACTCCCAGAATCAGTAGTGGAATCAGCCAGGTGATGGGGAAGGGTACGCCGTCGGGCCGCACCTTTAGTCCTAGCGTTGCCATTAAAAATCCGAGGAACATGGCACCGCCGTCACCCATAAAAATTTTGGCGGGATTGAAGTTCCAGCGCAGAAATCCCAGGGACGCGCCCAAAGCTGCGGCACCCAGACTACGAACCAGCGTCTGTCCGTTCATACTGGCCGAGATAGTGAAGAATGCGGCAGCTACCGCGGCGATTCCCGCGCATAGGCCATCCATATGGTCGAGAATGCTGAATGACGCTGTGATTCCTACAACCCAGAGCACGGTGAAGCATCCATCCAGAACTTTGCCGGTGAGCCCCGGCACAAAATTGGAAAAAAGCTGCGCGTGAATTCCGGAGGCAATCAACATCAGCGCGGCTATAGGCATCCCGACGAAGAGTTTTACTTGATGGTGCAAAAGCTTTCCATCATCCAGGAAACCGACAACCGCAAGCAAAGTAGCTCCGGAAAGTATTCCGGCGACTTGTTGCTGCGGAACGCCATGGACCGCAACCAGAATGGCAAGCGCAAAGGCAAGATAAATAGCGATGCCACCAAGAAGCGGAATCGGTTTCAGATGAACTTTACGTGGGCCGGGGCGGTCCACCATGCCATAACGCAATGCCAGATGGCGCACTGGTATCGTGAGACCCAGTGAAGCCAGCAGTGCAACAGTAAAAGCGATCCAATCGGCGTGAATGAAATTCATTGCAGTTGCTCCGCTCAACGCGCCGTAAGCATTTTTTCCAGAACGTCGCGGACTTGTTCTTTCTGTTTGCTCGCGAAATACCAGTCCATGGTCTTGCGCAGCCCTTCGCGAAATGGGGTTTTTGGCTCCCAGCCCATCAATTTTTTCGCCAGGGAATTATCCGCCACACGATTCGCCGGGCCTGTAGGCATGTCCGGACGCAAACGGATTTCCGCCTTCTGTCCTGAAAAGTCGAGAACCATTTTAGCGGCGTCGATCACTCGGATGCGCTCCATAGTGCCAAGATTCACTGCGGTGCCGTCATCGATTTTCTCAGCGGCACGAATTGTTCCGCTCACGATGTCGTCAACATAGGTCCAGTTACGTATCTGCGTTCCATCGCCCCAGACGTCAAAGGGATTCTGGCCGATAAAAGCGCGGGCGATCATGGCGATTACCGCATGATTTTCCACTCCGCGCGGTCCGTACACGGTGAAATAGCGGCATGATGCTGCTTTCAGTCCGTGCTCGCGGTGATAGGCCTGCAGCGTCAGCTCCGCCATCAATTTTGCCCAGCCGTACATATTGTCTGCGTCGTGCGGTGGTTTCACGTCTTCTTCGCGTAGATAAAGCTCCTGCTTCGTGTCAGTCTGCATATGGTTGGGATAAACGCAGCCCGAGGAGGCGTAAACAACTTTTTCCACGCCCGCCTTCACCGCCTCCCAGAAAACAAGCCCATCGAGAAAGAGATTCGACGCGGGGCCCGCTTGGTGCAGGTCCACGTAACCGCGCCCCCCGTGGTCGGCAGCTAAATGAAAAACAACCTGGACGCCATTCATCGCCGCACGCGTTATACCGGGCTCGCGCAAGTCAGCTTCCACGAATGTGACGCGACCATCGCTTAAATAATGTTCGATGTTCGAGAGTCTGCCGCTGGTCAGATCATCCACCACGCGCACCTGCGCGCCGCGTTCTATCAATGCGTCTACCAGATGCGATCCGATAAACGATGCCCCGCCTGTTACGAGTACTTTCTTACGAGTCCAGATGGCTGCCTCCATTTGCTAGAAAGTCGCTATACGTTAGAGTGATTTCCTACCTCTTCCATTACATTTACGAACCTATCAAGCTCATTGACTCTAGCATATTTGGCCGCAACTTCCCGGGCTCGGGCGCCCATTTGAGCCAACCGCGCCGGGTCCTTTCGCAATTGGACCAAAGCGGCGGCCACCGCGGCTGGGTCGTCTGGATCTGCGGAGCTTCCGCAGCCGGTTTCGGTGACGATGCGGGCAGCGTCCGTTGTGGCCGGGGCTATAGCAAGTACGGGCCTGCCAGACGCGAGAATTGAATAAAGCTTACTGGGTACCACAACGCCCTCCAGGCCGCGCCGGACTGTGACGATGTGCACGTCGCCCGCCATCATTACGTGAGGCACTTGCTCGACCGGGAAAAATGGCAAGAAGCGTACATTTGGCGAAGATTGCGCAGAAGCTTCCAGAGTTGCACGGTTTGCTCCATCGCCTACAAACACGAGCCCTATGTTTTCGTTCCGCAAAATTTCAGCAGCTTTCAGCAGCGTATTCCACGCTCCATAAAATCCCAAATTGCCCGCATGTATCGCCACGAACGAAAAGCCGCTGCGAATTTTCTGTACCACGGGATCGCTGCGTTCCGGCAGGGATGATGGAAACGAGCTCCCGTCCCGGACTACAACCACGCGCTCCGGCGCAACACCTTTGTCAATGATGCGATCGCGCATGTCGTCGCCGAGCACTACCACCCGCGCAGCTTGTCGAAGCGCGCGGCGGTGCATTTTTTCCCAGCGGTCAACCCAGAATCCCGAATTTACGATTTCACCGCCCACGGCCATGTCCGGATACAAGTCGCGAATGTTGTATACGAACGGCCGGCCACTCATACGCGCGACGAACGCTCCGGCGATGCCTGCCACCGGTGGATCCGTCATTGCCAGAACGATGTCTGGACGAATAGCCAGAGCGCGTGGCACAGCCAAGGCGAGATACGACAGATAGTTTGAAACGCGCCGCCGCATCTGATGCCGCGGGTAGGCCGTCGAGCCCACTCGCTCGACCGTCACATTATTTCGAACATCCTTTCGCTGAAGCGAGTAAGGGTAATACTCGTCGGGATCGTACGATGGACGCCCAGCCACCACGGTGACGCGGTGCCGCTGCGCCAGTTTCTCTGCAATTTGCACGGCCATGTTGGCAGTAGCGGAAGTATCCGGGGGGGTAATATTGATTGAGAAGAAGAATGTGCATAATTCGTATTGCGATCCCGGCGCCGCTGGACAACTTTGGCGACGAGCGATGCTCTGGACGGCAACTCCCTATTTTGCGCGTTTCGCGAAGTTATCCGCGCTTTCTTCCTGCGTACCGCTTATGGTCTTTTTCTCCAAAATGAAGTTTCCCATCACCAATACATCCATTTGCGTTCGGTGGAAGCAATCCAGCGCTTCCTCCGGCCGGCAGACAATCGGTTCGTTATCGTTGAAAGATGTATTCAACACGACCGGTACCCCGGTCTGATTTCCGAAGGCTCGCAGAAGCTTCCAATACAGTGGATTCGTATTCCGGCTCACGGTTTGAAGCCGTGCCGTGCCATCCACATGAGTGGGCGCTGGAATCACACTTCGTTTTTCCGGACGCACATTGTAGGCAAACGTCATAAAAGGAGAAGGTTGCGTCTTTTCGAAAAATTCGGCCGTGGCTTCTTCCAAAATAGAAGGCGCGAAAGGCCTGAATATTTCCCGGTGTTTGATTCGGCGATTTAAGATGTCTTTCATTTCAGGGCGCCGCGGATCGGCAAGAATACTCCGTTGGCCCAGCGCCCGCGGACCCCATTCAACACGCCCCTGAAACCAACCGACGATTTTTCCGTCAGCAATATGTTTTGCCGTAGTTTCAAGTAACGTCTTTTCATCCACCTCTGCGATGCTTGTCTCATCTGCCGACACTTGAAGAGACTCGATCGTCCGCGCAATATCCTGCTGGGAAAATTCCGGACCCCACCCCGCATGATCCATCACAAATTCGCGCGGGCGTCCGAGTACTTGATGATTCAGCACGAATGCCGCTCCCACCGATAATCCTGCGTCTCCCGCGGCAGGCTGAACGTAAACGCGTTCGAATGATGAACGATCGAATATTTTCCCGTTCGCAAGGCAATTGAACGCTACGCCTCCCGCGAGGCACAACGATTTCTGTTTGGTTTTATTTGCGAGCGCGCTCCAATGAGCAGCGAGAACCTCCTCAAGCGCAGCCTGCATGCTTGCGGCAATGTTGCGATGCCGCTGTTCGAGTGGCTCGCCCTCTTTGCGCGCGGGCCCCAGCCGTTTTTCCAAGTAAGCCGAGAAAAGCCTGCCCAGTACGGGTGTGCGATTCGCCTCTCGCCAACTCATATCCGCGCCCTGGCTTTGATGCGTGAAATATTGCAGCCCCAGCCGAAACGAAAGCGGCCCATCGGCATAAACGATGCGGCGAAATTCCTCCAGAAATTCCGGCTGGCCGTAAGCCGCCAGACCCATCACTTTGTATTCGTCGCCAAATTTCCAGAAGCCGATGTATTGCGTCAACGCGGTGTAATACATCCCCAGCGAATGAGGAAAACGGATTTCTCCCAGCGCGCGCATCTTCGGCCCTTCGCCCAAGGCCCACATGCAGCTGGCAAAATCACCCAATCCATCAGCGGAGAGCACCGCGGAATTTTCGAACGGAGAAACGAAATAAGCGCTCGCCAGGTGTGCGGTGTGATGTTCGATCCGATGGAATTGCGCCCGGATATTTTCCGTGGGCATATCGAAAGCCGTCGCGAGATCCTCTTTAACGCCCGCAAAACGCCGCATCACACGCACGCGGTCTAAAGCAAAGCGCGGCATGCGCATGGCGAACCGAAGTTTTGTTCCCAGCCGCGCCCAAGGATTGCGCGGCACAGCGATGTGATCGACTTCAGAGAGTTTCACGCCGGCTTGGTTCAGACAGTACTGAATCGCGCGCGCCGGCAAGCCCGCCGCATATTTCACGCGATTGAGCCGTTCTTCTTCCACGGCCGCCAGCAATTGGCCATCAACGACGATGGCCGCTGAGGAATTTGCGTGATACGCGTTAATACCAAGAATAATCATCGTGCGATTGCGTCGACGGACTGCTGAAGGCCTTGGCCTCGGAAATTCAATTCACATGTACCGCTGCGGAAGCGCGGTTTTCCACACCTCCCGCAGGCTGAACGTTGAAGTTATGTTTCACCCACTCGTTCAAAACGTACAAACTCCACGGCCGCGACCAGGTTGTCCGACCCAGCAAAAAACTCCTCCAAACCGTCTGCGCAAACTTCACGTCCACAATCGCTTGCAAAGCCGGCGCCCAGTCGCCAAGCCCCACAGCCACGCGCTCCCCTAGCTTTCCAAGCATCCAACTTTCCCAAGGCAATGTAAAAGTCCGCTTCGACTGGTTGACGATTTCCTCTGGCAGCAAATTTCCAAGAGCTTCAATGAGCAAAGCCTTCGGACGTCCATAGCGCCGCTTGATCGATTCCGGCAGCCCCAGAACATATTCCACGAGCGGAGTATCCAGAAATGGAACGCGCACTTCGAGCGAATTGCGCATGCTCATCGCGTCCGTATCCCGCAACAGCGTGTTCACCATGTACGAACGCAGCTCCAGCCACGATACTTGTGTGAACTTTTCCATCGCTCGCGACTGCACCACAGCGCCTTCGAGCCATTGGTACCAGAGCATCGATTCCCAGCCCACCGGGCCGCCATTGAGACGCGAACCAAAAGCCTTCGGAGTAAAAAGCGCCCGCGTGAAAAAGTAAGAATGAGGAAACAACTCCGGCTGAAGCCAGGCGGAAAGCCCTTTGCGAAAAGCATCAGGAGAAGTTTCGAAAAAAGGAGTCCGTTTTATTCCCGAAGCTGTCAATTTGCGAAATGATTCCGGAAAGAAGCGAGCCGCCGCTGCGACACGCCCTACTTTCGTAGTCGCTTGAAAAGAAGTATAGCCGCCGAAAAGTTCATCGCTTCCCAGGCCTGAAAGCGCCACTTTCAACCCAGCTTGCCGTGCCGCCCAGGAAACAAAATAGGTGTTGACGCCGTCCATCGACGGCTGATCCAGCGCGGCTACCGCCTCGGGGAGCCGACTGACCATTTCTTCGCCGGAAATCATGGCCTCGCAATGTTGACTTCCAATGCGCTCTGCGGTTCGCTTCGCAATTGCACCTTCGCTGAATTCTGTGTCGGGAAACGAAACGGTGAAAGTATGAATTCCACTCTGTGTTTTTGACGCAAGCGTCGCGATGGCTGTGGAATCGATTCCGCTGCTCAAAAACACGCCAACCGGTACGTCCGCGATCAAATGGCCCCGCACTGCGTCATCCAGCAACGAGCGAACTCGCGCAGCGGGCGTTGTTCCAGCATTCGAGTTCGGCGACCCAGCCTTGGCTCCGGTGTGGTCACCGGAAAATTGCGCGGGCTCCCAATATGCTTTCGGTTCGACAGCCGCGCCACGATCGTCACATGTAATCGCCATACAATGCCCCGGCGGCAGCGAAAAAATCCCTTCCACCAGCGTAGTTGGCTCGCCCACTGATCCAAATAGCAGATAAGCGATAACTGCTTGCGCGGAAATCTTTGGCGCAATCAAGCCGCTTGCAAGAAGCGCTCTCACTTCTGAGGCGAATAGAAACATGCCACCGATCTTCGCGTAATAGAGAGGCTTGATTCCGGCACGATCGCGAGCCAGGAATACGCGCGTGGCGTGGCCGTTCGGTCCCTGCGGTAATTCAATCACCGCGAACGCAAACATTCCCTGAAACCGTTTTACGCAATCCTGGCCCCACTCCTCGTAAGCGTGAACTACCACTTCCGTGTCAGATTGCGATCGAAATAGATGCTTGCGCGATTTCAATTCTTCGCGAAGTTCTTGAAAGTTATAAATCTCCCCGTTGAACAAGACCGCCAGCGTTCCAGTTTCGTTCCAGATCGGTTGCCCACCGCCAGGAAGATCGATAATGCTCAGCCGACGCGCCCCCGCGGCCACAGGCGGAGCTACAACTATCCCTTCGTCGTCGGGTCCCCGATGAACGATTGTTGCGAGCATACGGCGGACGAAAGTCTCACCCGTGTCCCGCGAGCTAAATCCGATAATGCCGCAGATTCCGCACATGCGGGTTATGTCGCATCCAAAAATGCGTGGCAGGCTCTGCGTAGCTGCTGCCGGATGCGAACGGAGGGCATGCCCAGCCGTTTTTCTCCATACCAACGCAGCGATGCACGCAACAGAATTAAGAAGATTACCAACAAGATAGAGGAAACCAGGGCGGCGAAGGACTCACGCTCCACCAGTAAAGTCATGCTCGGTGTATCTTCCCATCCAGGAGCGAGACGATCGAGTATCCGCCGGAGCAATGATCCGACTACGTGAATGCGTGCGAGTCGAATATGCACGGTACGGTCGTAGGTATAGCTCGAGTCGTATCCGTGAATATTGCCCGTAGCAGCTTTAAATATTTTGGGATCCGCTAGCTCGTCGCGAGTCAACGTCCTCCCGTCCGCTCCGCGCAGTACCATGCGAAAGCTTGGATCCACAATAATCCAACGCCCATCCACCAGAACTTCCGCTACCACGTGCTTGGTCATCTGGCGCGAGTCAACCAAAAGCAGCCTGCGAACTTGCATGCCCCCGGTATCCACAAGATTGATGAACGCATTCGTCGCCGTCCCGCATACTTGCAAGAGAGCGTCGTAATTGAGCGTGTCTGTGGGATCACGGTCTGATTGCGCTGCATCAGCCCCTGAGGTTCTTCGGGCGGGGCCGTGAGCCATCCAATTTAATATTGCTTCTATTTTCTCATCCCCCGGCGAAGTAGCCGGCACAATCGCGTCTGAGAATCCCTTCAAGTATCTGCGCGTCGAAAATTCCCAGGCTGTGGAATACGCGGCAAAAATAAGAGCAATTACCAGCAGGACGTTCACCGCGAGCCACGTAGCCCGGAACAAGCTATGGCGCTGAACGTGAGGATCTTGAACAGGCCTCGGCCAACGCCGCCCACCTACAGCGGAATCAGGCTCTCGCTGAGCGCTTATTACCACACTCGACGTCCTCGTGCGATCCTCGATCATGCGTTTCTGCGCACCTCTTCAGCCAAGTTCTTCGCATCCATTTTGTTCAGACGAATCTGCTCTTCGGCAGGTTCCTTCGCCACGATAAATGAGTGCACGTTCTGCCCGCGATTCTCATCATATTGCAGGATGCGGCCTTGCCGCTGCGCGCACCATTCCTCTACCAATTGGCGAGGCAGAAATGCGACGCGAGGGGTCACGAAGTAGTCGTAGAAGAGGTTCCGAGCGCCCGGCCAGGTCCGTTTGCCTTTAGACCTCACAAAATGTACCAAAAAATATGGCACCTGAAAAAGTAGTGTGACCAGCGGCCTCGCCCAGGAATGATTGAGCGCCCAGCGAATAAATCCACCAGGAAACCGGTAGAGTGCAGGGTACCGGCCGCTGGGTTTATAAACCGCCAGATACATTTGCCCGCCTGGCTTTAGAATCCGGAAATTCTCGGTGAAAGCGGCAAACGGGTCCTCCGTGTGATGTATCACGCCGTCGGAAATAATCGCATCTGCGGCTCCCTCCAGGAACGGCAGGTGCAAGTTATCTCCCACCACACCGGGTCGGCTGTATCGTTGTATCGCCAAACCTAAAGAAACGCGGCTGCGGTCTAGTCCGATACACCGGATTCGTCTTCGCGCAAGAAAGCCTAGAACGCGCCCGGGGCCGCAACCAATATCTAAAACCAGCGAATTCTCATCAAGTTTATTGATAAACTCTGCCAATAGCGGTGAGACAACTGACTTCATTTCCGTCGAGTCATCCGCCGGAGCCCAGTCGAATGGATGTTGGTCGTAGAAGGTGACCGATTCAGTCGGTGTCATCGTACGTTCCCATTCGTGCCGCCCAAAACTTGCGCGTAATATCCTTCCATCTGTTCCGTCAAACGATCCCAACCTAATTGTGCTGTCACTTCGGCGCAGCCCGCCTTCGATTTCCCATAAAGCTCAACATCAGAAATCAGGCTCCTGATCGCCTTCGCCAATTCCATCTTTTCCGGCGCCACTACTAGTCCCGCGCGCCCGCTTACCAATGAGCGAATGCCGCAGAACTCCGTAACAATTACAGGAACGCCGAATGCAATGGCTTCCGCTGCCGAATTTGCGAAATTTTCATAACGCGATGGCAGAGCAAAAATGTCGGCGTCCGTCAGCAATGCCGATTTATCCTGGTCGTAAAGAGCGCCCGTGAAGATCACTCTCGATCCAACTCCCGCTTCGCGCGCTCGTTTCTCCAGCGTCGCACGATAACCCGGCTCGCCTTCCGGTCCCGCGATTACAAGCCTTCCTTTTTCAACACAAGCCTGCGCGAATGCGTCAATCAGAACGCCGGCGCCCTTCCGTGGAATCAGGCGCCCCAGAAAAACAACCAACGGCTCTTCGAGAAGGATTCCCCATTTTTTCCGGAAGCCGCCTCGCGACTGGTTCGTCGGACTGGTGCCGAGATCGATGCCGTTGTATCGGAGTATCACTTTTTTCTCGGAGACCCCGTCGTCGCGCAATTCTTGAGCCTCCATTTCCGAGGTGGCTACGATCCGCGTCGCGTGCCGCCAGGAAGTGTCTCCCAGTCCGGCATGCCACAACCGTTTTAGCCGGAAACTCCGATCGATTGGACGATACATCCCCATAGGCTCAATCACGTAAGGCACGCCGTGCTTTCTGCAAAAATAACTCGCCGCTGGTCCCAGTAAATCGTAGAGGCCGTACAGGTGAACCAGATCAAACTGCGAGATGGACGCCCGGCAGAATCCTATCACATGCGGATTCAGCGTGAGTGCGCGATACCGTACCAAACTGCTGAGATAAACGGTCTGGACGCCATCCTCTTCGCTACCCCATCCCCATGGATTACGTTCGAACTTCAGGCCAGCAGCGTTATTGCTTGCTCCTTTCACTCCCAGGTCTGCCGTTAAAACTGTGATCTGATGACCACGCTTGGCCAAGCCACGCGCCAGAGCGCGCACCTTGACGACCGGGCCACCTCTATCCTGAAACGGAAAATAAGATTGAACTACCTTTAAGATGCGCATCGGAATTCAACGACGAGAGCCTGCTTGTTCCGATTCTTTGTCCGTCAAGCTGCGAAAACAGAATACTATCCCGACACGTCGGAATCCATTCCGCACTCCTCGACGATTCGTTCGAGCTGGCCTTGGAAAAACTCGAAAGCATATTGTTGGCGAATTCTCATCAAGTTTATTGATAAACTCTG
>Ga0207015_1022_pt1 | contig 67306 bp, 65 predicted proteins | sample Alteio_BWMinCont_53_FD_153486 | JGI IMG/M metagenome (GOLD analysis project Ga0207015, IMG submission 153486) | Enriched cells from forest soil in Barre Woods Harvard Forest LTER site, Petersham, Massachusetts, United States -... | ecosystem: Environmental > Terrestrial > Soil > Temperate forest >...
CGCATCGCGATTTCTTCAAGCAGGCCAAAGGTCACGACGCAGTTCTCGCCCTCGTGCTAGCCGAACCGCTGGTGCACCAGCCCGGAATAAAAGTGGAATATTCCGACCTCGGTTTCATCCTGCTCGGCGAAATCGTTCAACGCCTGACCGGAATTCCGCTCGACGAATACGCCAAGCAGCATATTTTCGCTCCGCTCGGCATGAACGCGTCGCAATTCAATCCGCCCCGCAAGTTGTGGTGACGATGACTTTGGTGAGAGAGGCCATGTCGTAAAGCGTGTTCGCAGTTACGGCGGGAGACTTTGCCTCGCGCGTGAGTTTGCCAAACGGGCGCACGATTAATTGGTCGTGGAGGCCGACGGCTAGAACGCCGCCGGGAATTGCGCTGTCGGTAATGGCGCGAGTCATTAGGTCGAAGGCCGGCTTCAGACGCGAGGTCAGGTCGGCGGGCGCGGGCTGAAGGGTCATGGGATTTGCGGCGAGGCGAATGCCGTCTCCGCGTTTCTCGGCGCCGGGGACGGTGACGGGAATTTGTCCTTGAGTTGCGACCTGGCCAAAAAGTGCGCGGACGGCGGCGCGTTGGGAGACGTCGTTGGTGGAAAATTCCGCGAGCCAGGTTTTCGCGTCTGGAAAATTTTCAATTAGATAAGGGCTGCCGAAGGACACAACCACGACGGGTTTTCCGGAGGCGAGCATTTGCTTTACGACCGCGCGCTGATTGTCAGGCAGGCCAACGTTTCCTTTTCTGTCGGCAACGCGGACGAAGAGCGCGGCAATCCCTAGGTCGTAACTTTCGGGTGGAGGGAGCTTCAGCCAACTCGCGCTGGCGAATTGCGTGTCGGCGCGCAAAGTGGTGAGCGACTCTACGCGCCAGCGAATTTCAGGTTCGATGTTTTCGCCGGGATAGGGATCGGCGTCGGCGGAGAGTGAGACGAGCAGAACGCGAAGGGGACGCGTAGCGTCGAGCGGCAGAAGATGCGCGTTGTCGCGTAGAAGCGTGACACCGCGGTCGGCGATGGCTTGTGCCTGAGCTTCGTATTCGGGCTTGGCAAATTTGTCGTTGAGATGGTCGATATCGACGAGGCGATCTTTGTCAAGGCCGAGGCGAGCCTTGGCTTGCAGGATTCGTCGAACGGATTCATCGATGCGTGCTGCCGGGATGCCACCGGATTTTACGGCTTCCTCGAGCGCGGCCATGGCGGCATCCGGGACTGGGAGTTGGAGTAGCACGTCCGCGCCGGCTTCGACCGCACGCACGGCGGCATCGCCTGGCGCGAATTGCGAGGTCACGCCGCCCATGTCCATGGCGTCGGTGACGATGAGACCTTTGAATTTCAATTCGTCACGCAGAAGGCCGGTCATAATATTTCGCGAAATAGTTGCCGGGACGGACGGATCGGGTTCAAACGCTGGGACATTGAGATGTCCGGGCATCACCGAGCTGACGCCTGCGGCAATCGCAACGCGGAAGGGAACCAGTTCGGTGGCTTCGAGCTCTTTTCGGCTGCCGGGAACGGTGGCGAGTGAGAGATGAGAATCTACGCTGACGTTGCCGTGGCCGGGGAAATGTTTTGCGCTCGACAGGCCGCTATTTTCTTCGACGCCGCGGATGAACTGCGAGACGTATTCGGAGACTTGCTGCGGGTCTTCGCCGAACGAACGAATATTGATGATGGGATTGTCGGGATTGTTGTTCACGTCGGCATCGGGCGCAAAAATCCAGCGCACTCCGGCGGCGCGCGCTTCGAGCGCGGTTATTTTACCGATGGTGTAAGCAGCTCGCGGATCGTTGGCTGCAGCCACGGCCATGGGTGACGGAAAAGAAGTCCCTTCGTCGATGCGCATTGCTGTACCGGTTTCGAAATCCGCGCCGATTAGCAGCGGAAGCTTCGCGTGCTTTTGCAATTCGTTGGTTAGCGCGGCGGTCGGATAAACTTGGCTGCGCTCGATGCCCAGCGGGCCGCGTTGCGTGCCGAGGATAAATCCCCCAACATGATTTTCTTCCACTTGATGCAACAGCTCTTTATAGTCAGCGCTCTCGGTGGAAGTGAAAACGCCGAAATAATATGGCATCAACATCTGTCCAATTTTCTCGCGCAAGGTCATTTTCTTGAGCGTGGCTTCCACCCATGCGGAGCTGACGGCAGGCCGCCGAGGATGGGGGGGGGGAAGTTTTTTGTGCGCGAAGGGAAATTGTCATGAGAAGAAGCACGAAAAGCGCGGAAAGGCCGAGTTTACGCATATCATTCGTTGGCGGCCTTCCATGTTGACGCCCGCATCCCGCGGCTGTATATAGCACACGCCTGTATGACGCACAACGAAACGTCCCCGCGCGTGTTTCGTATCCGTTCTCTCCCCATTTTGATGCGATGCGCTATTTTATTGTGGTTTTCTGGATGTGCGACGGTGTTTGCACAGGAAAAACCTGAGCCGGTTGCCGACGCGCGTGCTGAAACTGGAATCGATGTGCTGCAGGCGCAGCATTTTGCGGGGTTGCGAGGAAAACGTGTAGGCCTAATTACAAACCAGACGGGCGTGGATGCAACCGGGCGTCGGACGATTGATGTGTTGGCAAAGACGGACGGCGTCAAGCTGGTTGCGATTTTCAGTCCGGAACATGGGATTGCGGCGAGTGCTGACGCCGTGGTGGCCAACGCGACTGACTCTGCGACGGGATTGCCGATTTATAGTCTCTATGGAGAGACGCGGCGCCCGACAGATGCGACGTTGCAGGGAATTGACACGCTGGTGTTTGACATTCAAGACGTGGGGGTGCGATTTTACACTTACATTACCACGATGGCTTATTGCATGGAGGCGGCAGCGAAACACAACATTGCGTTTTTCATTTTGGATCGGCCTAATCCGCTGGGTGGAGAAATCATCGAAGGGCCGATGCTGGATGCCGATAAGGTGTCCTTCCTGGGATATTTCCCGATGCCGGTGCGATATGCGATGACGATGGGCGAACTGGCGAAAATGTTCAACGCGGAAAATAAAATTGGAGCGGAGTTGCACGTTGTTGAAATGCGGAACTGGAGCCGGAACGAAATGTATTGGATGACCGGGCTGCCGTGGATCGCGCCATCGCCGAACTTGCCCGCGCTGGAGAACCTTGTTCCGTATCCGGGGATTGAGATTTTGCAGGTGGGCGGCGTCTCGGTGGGGCGTGGGACGGATTCTGCATTTCTGGAATTGGGGGCGCCGTGGATTAAGCCGGAGGAGCTGCTTGCGGAATTAAAACGGCGGTTGATCGCTGGGGTTACATTCGAGGCCAAAACCTTTACTCCGAAGACTGGTCCCTATGCTGGGGAGAAGTGCAAGGGTGTTGGGCTGACGGTTAGAGAGCGAGATGGGTATCGTTCGATGTTAACGGGGCTGGAGATTGCGGAGGCGCTGCATAAGTTCTATCCGCAACAATTCCAAATTGCGAAAATGATTACGTTGTTGGGATCGCCGTCCACGGTGGAACGTTTGGAGCGTGGCGACGATCCGAAAGCAATCGAGGGTGGATGGGGCGGCGAGCTTGCGAAGTTTCAAGCGATGCGCACAAAATATCTGATTTATCGCTAGGGCTGGCCAACGGGCGACCTTCGTTCAAAAGGAATTTGGGCTGCGAGCGGCGAGGTGATTGTGAGGTGGCGATTTAGAATGCGGAACGCTGATGAAGGCTAAGGCTTGGCTGGCTTGGAGCAGCGGGAAAGACAGCGCGTGGGCGCTGCATACCGTCCGCCAGGGCGCGGAGTTCGAAGTGGTGGTGCTGCTCACTACTGTGAATCAGAGATACGCGCGCGTGGCGATGCACGCGGTGCGGGAAAGTTTGCTGGAAAGGCAGGCAGACGCGGCGGGCCTGCCGTTAATTAAGGTGCCGATTCCGTCGCCGTGCTCGAACGAGATTTACGAACAGGCCATGGGCGAAGCGATGGCGCGCGCGAAAAACGAAGGCGTACGGCACGTCGTGTTTGGCGATCTTTTTCTCGAAGACGTGCGCGCGTACCGTGAGAAGCAGCTGGCGCGTTGTGACATGACGCCGGTTTTTCCGTTGTGGGGACGTGATACTCGGCAGCTCGCGAAAGAAATGATCGTGCAGGGGCTGTCGGCGTATCTAACGTGCGTAGATCCTCGCAAGCTCGACCGCTCGTTTGCCGGGCGAAAATTCGATGCAGGGCTTTTAAGCGCGCTGCCGGCTAGTGTGGATTCGTGCGGAGAGAACGGAGAATTTCACAGTTTTGTAAATGGCGGACCGATGTTCGATCGAGCCATTCCGGTCACGGCCGGGGAGATCGTTGAACGCGAGGGATTCGTGTTTGCCGACTTTCATCCGCAAGATTCGGCGGCGGGCAAAGCCTAGAAGCAATCTTCAGGCGAACTATTTTGCAAAGGGAACATTGCTGATGCGGATTTGTTCTTTGCTGCCTTCGGCCACGGAGATTCTCTACGCGCTGGGCCTGGGCGATTCCGTGGTGGGAGTGACTCACGAATGCGACTTTCCCGTCGAAGCGGCGAAGAAGCCTGCCTTAATTCGCCCTCGAGTGGACCCGCACGCAGCTGCGGGCGAAATCGATCGACAAGTAAGCGAGCTTGTTGCGCGCGGCGAAAGTATCTATGCGGTGGATGCGGAATTATTGCGATCGCTGGAGCCGGATTTGATTGTGACGCAGGACCTTTGTCACGTTTGCGCGGCTTCGCCCGACGACTTGGCTGCGGCTTTAACGCGTCTGCCGAAGAAGCCGCGCGTCCTAGCGCTGACGCCACATTCGTTGAGCGATGTTTGGAATGATATTCGTAAAGTTGGAGATGCTACGCAGCGCAGGAGGGAAGCGCAAGCTCTCGCCATTACTCTGGGGCAGAAAGTCGCGGCGATAGAAGACAAAACTGCGCAGCCTAAGACGCGTCCGCGAGTTTTGTGTCTGGAATGGCTTGATCCTTATTATGTCGGTGGTCACTGGGTGCCGGAAATGGTGGCGAAGGCTGGCGGGGAAGATGTTTTGGGGCGCGCAGGCGAGCCATCTTTTGAAGTGAGTGGAGAGCAAATCGCAGCGAGCCACGCGCAAATTATTGTGGTGATGCCGTGTGGCTTCCATGTCAAACGTACGGTCTGGGAATATGGAGCTGCTAAGTTTTCTGATGCATATATGAACCTGCCGGCGGTCCGAGAGCGACGCGTATTCGCAGTTGATGCGAACAGCTATTTTTCTCGTCCAGGGCCGCGGCTCGCTGAGGGAGTCGCCCTTCTGGCGCATTTATTTCATCCCGATTTGTTTCCGGCTACGCCGCAAGAAAGTTCGGTCCAAAGATTGTAAGTTCCGCAAAGGGTTTACTCCGGACTGTTTTCGGATTTACCACTCCATAGGCGATAGAAAAACAACCCGGACAGAATCATCGCAAGTCCAATCGAAGAACGGACCGGGCGTTGAATCCAAATGTTGATGGTCAACGCCAGCGCGCCGGCGACGAACAAGCCGGGGACGACGGGATAGCCCCAGGTGCGATAAGGGCGTTTCATGTCCGGCGCGATTTTTCTGAGCCGGAACATCGCCACTACCGAGAGCGCATAAAAAATCCACGCAGCAAAGACGAATAGGGAAGTTAGTTCTTCGAAGGTCCCGGTGAGCGCCATCAGCGCTGCCAAAACCCCTTGAAAGATTAGCGCGCCGCCGGGCGTGCGAAAGCGCGGATGCACGGTGCCGGTGACGCGGAAGAACAAGCCGTCACGAGCCATGGCGTAAGGAACGCGCGCGCCGCTCATGATCGATGAGTTCAGGGTGCCGAGGGCGGCGACGATCATTGCGAGCGTGATCCAAAATGCCGCGCCATGCCCGGCGAAACTTTCCACCACGTCGGAAGCGACGTGCGAGGAACTCGCCACCGCGCTGAAAGGAAGCGCGTAAAAACAGACCGCGTTGAACAAGAGATAAATGCCCGCTACTAAAATCGTGCCGCCAGCGAGCGCGCGTGGAAAATTCCGCTCCGGATTTTGTATCTCGGAGCCAACACGATTGAGATCTTCCCAGCCGTCATAAGCCCACAGCGCTGCGGCGATAGCGGCAAGGAAGGCGGTTACGATGCCGCCGCCTTTTTGCACCGGCCAAAATGGATGGAAGTGCGAGACGCTTCCGTGTCCGAGCAAGAAACCGGCGGCGACGATGGCGAGCACCGCGCCAAGTTTGAGTAGGGTGAGGGCGACCTGAACGCGTCCACCGAGACGCACGCCAAGGTAATTGATGAACGTGAAAAGAAGTATGGCCCCAGCGGCCATGGGCTGCGACCAGGTGAATGCAAAATCGTAAGGCGCGCCTCCGAATGGCGATTTCAGATGCCAGGTGAAAAGAGGAACCGCAAGCGCAGGAATCAGAAAACTTGAAAAACGAGCGAGTCCTGCGGCAATAGACGCGGCAGAGCTTGATTCGCCGACGGTGGAATGCATCCAGCCGAAAAGAAAACCCCAGATGGGTCCGAGGCCTCTGCGTAGGTAAGCATATTGTCCGCCGGCTTCGGGCATCGCAGCGCCGAGTTCGGCGAATGACAGCGCACCAAAAAGCGAAAGCAGTCCGCCCGCAATCCAGGCAGCATAAAGCAGGCTGACCGAGCCTCCCGCCGCGGCCATTTCGCTGGGCTTCAGAAATATTCCGGTGCCGACCATGGTGCCAACGACGATGGCGGACGCGGCCCAGGGGCCCAGGCCGCGTATTAACTCCAATCTTTCCGTAGGGCGCGGCCGGGTAGCGATAAATTTCTCCGATATTTCGGGATTGAAAATCTACGAAGTCAGCGGTGCGACAACCTCTGCGCTTTTGCGGCCCGCAAAGATGCTGGCCAAAGAGCCGACCACGAATGTGATTACTGTGCCGACGAGAACGTACCAAGTCCAAGCGAGCGGCGTTAGAAATTTAATTGCGATCATCGCCGCGAGACCAACAACAAATCCAATGAGTGCGCCGGTTTCGTTGGCGCGGCGATTCCAGGTGCCGAGCAAAAAGACTCCCAGTGTTGCGCCGTAGGTAATAGACCCAATCGTCAGGCCGGCCACTAGCACGGGCCCCCAGTGAACCAGGCCAAGGACTCCCAGCACGATGCCCCAAACCAAGGTGAGCTTGCGCGAGCGAACCAGAGATTGCGCGCCGCTTTCGCCGCGCCGCGCTCCGAGGTCTATGATGCTGGATGATGCCAACGAGTTCAACGAGCCGCTTGCATTCGACATCGCAATAGCAAAGATGGAAGCGAGGATGATGCCTGCAAGTCCCACGGGCATGCTGTGAACGATGAATTGCGGATAAATTTTGTCCGCATCGCCGCCTGGTATCGTAAGCGCGAAATGCTGCGCGTACACGAAGAGCATTACGCCCAACACGAGAAACAACGCGAACTGCGCAAAGATAATTACGCCGCTTGCGAGTAATGCGATCTTGCTGTCGCGTTCATTGCGCGAGGCCAGAAGCCTTTGCACCATGGTTTGATCGGTGCCGTGGCTAGCCATGGTTAAGAATGTTCCGCCGAGAAGGCCGGACCAAAAGGTATAACTTTTCGTCAGGCTGAAGGCGAAATCAAAAACGGTTAGCTTTCCGCCTGCTGCTGCGGCGGCCTGAGTCACCGTGGGCCAACCTCCGGGAATTTTGTGGAACAGGAGAAGAAACGCGGCGACGGAACCGCTGATGTAAAGCGCGAACTGCAGCACGTCGGTCCAAATCACGGCGCGCATGCCGCCTTCAAAAGTATAAAAAAGCGTGAGCGTGGCAATGATCACTATGGATAGTGTTTCGCCGGTCCCGAATGCCACGCTAACGACCTTGCCGATAGCAGAAATTCGCACGCCTTCGGCGAGAGCCCGTGTCCCGAGAAAGATCACGGCTGCCGCGGACTTCATGCGCGTCCCAAAACGCTTTTCCAAAAGCTGATAAGCGGTGTAGAATTCGCCCTGAAAATATTGGGGGACGAGTACCACACACAAAATCACACGGGCCACAAGATAACCAATCACAAGCTGGAGAAATCCCAGGTTTCCGGCAAAGGCGATTCCAGGCGTGCCGATGATCGTGAGCGTCGAAGTTTCTGTTGCGACGATTGAGCAAGCGATGGCCCACCACGGCGCGGTGCGGCCACCGAGGAAATAATCGCGCAGATTTTGTTGGCCACGACGAAAATGGGCGCCGAACAGAGTAACGCCCACGAGATACACAATCACGATGGCGAGATCGATTAAGCTGATTTGCATGGTGCCGGGCAAGTTGTGCCGCGCGATGCTAACTGCGGGCTTCCAACAGTGTCAAGCTAGGTGAAAAAATGCCAGAAGCGATTCCACCACGAGCTGCGGCCTATTATCTGGGACTTGATGGCGGAGGCACGAAGACAGATTGCTTTCTCGTCGATGCCGACAACAAAATAATGGCGCACGCGACAGCCGGCCCTTCCAATCCACTTCGCGCGGGCTATGCGAAAGCCTGGTTTGCGCTGAGCGATGCCGCGGACATGGTGCTTGAGCGGTGCCGCTTGAAATCGAGCGACATTCGCGGAATTTGCGCCGGCATTGGAGGCGCGGGGCGCGACTCGGTGGCCAAACGCATCGCGACGTTTCTAGAGCGCGGTTTCCAGCAAGCCACCGTGGTGGTGACTACTGACCTTGAGATCACTTTGCAAGCGGCGGTGGGTGATGGCGAAGGCGTGGTCCTCGTTGTTGGTACGGGTTCGGCGGCCTATGGACGCGATGCGGAAGGACGCGTGGCGCGAGCGGGCGGACGCGGTCCGTGGTTCAGCGATGAGGGAAGCGGCTTCGACATCGGTCGGCGCGCGATGGCTGCCGTGGTTCGAGCCGAAGAGCAACGCGGGCCGGTGACGGCTCTGTCGCAGAGAGTTTTGGATTGGTTGGGATGCAAGGACTGGAGCCGCGTTCTCGACTGGGTGGTGAAAAATCCGGATGATGTTTTTCCGCGCGTGTTTCCGCTGGTGGCTGATCTAGGGGATCGCGGCGATGCCGTTTCGTGCGAAATACTTTCAGGGGCTGCGGAGTCTGTCGCTGAATTAGTTGCCAGCGTGCTGCAGAAACTTGAACTGCAAGATCGCGATGTGCCGGTGGCGGTAACCGGCGGCACCGTGGGACGCAGCAAATTTTTCGACGCGGCAATTGAATCCTGTTTAGCAAAATTTGCACCGCGCGCCTCGTTAGTGTCACTTCATGTGAAGCCGGCAGAGGCTGCCGCTCGCATGGCAATTCGCCTGGGGCAACGAAAGGCACATGCTGGGTGATGAGAACGCCGCTCGTTTTCAGCTCGCGCGATCTGCTTCGGGAGATGAGTTGGACACCCTGATTCAGGAAGGGGACGCGGAAGTTTTACTCGCGCTGCTTGAAAATCCCAACATGCAAGAGCCGCAGGTGAGCCGTTTACTTGAGCGGCTTGATCTTTCTGCTGAGTTGCTGGAGCGAGTGGCGAAGGAAGGGAAGTGGAGTTCGAGCGAAAGTGTACGGATTCGGCTTGCAGGGCATCCGCACACGCCGCGCCGCGTGGCGCTCTCAATGCTTCGGCAACTTTTCTTGTTCAACTTGGTGCGAGTTAGCCTGCTGCCTTCTGCTCCGGCGGATATTCGACGTGCGGCTGAAGAACTGATCGTCACACGCGTTCCGCATCTTCCCGTTGGCGAAAAACTGACGCTTGCGAGGCGCGGTCCGTCGCGAGTTGCCGGTGCTTTGTTGGCGGAAGGGCATCCGCAGGCGGTGAAACTGGCGCTGGCGAATTCTTTTTTGACCGAGAGCCAGGTGCTTAAGATTCTTGCCAAAGCAGACCTTCCCGCGCGCGTTGTTGTTGCGATCGCACAACATCCGAAGTGGTCGGTTCACTACAATGTTCGTGCGGCGCTGGTCCGGCATGCCCACACGCCGGTTCCGGCATTGCTTGAATTTTTGCCGGATTTGACGCTCCGCGATTTGCAGGATGTTGAAGGGCTAGAGCAACTGGCAGCGCACTCGCGGAAATATGTGCAACAAGAATTGGCGCGGCGCGCTAGTAACCTGAAATGACTTTGCTTTATGAAATAAGCCTGCGGAAGTAACGAACGAGGAAAATGGCAGAGCGCAAAAATCGAACGCGTCTGGTGATGATTGTTGCAGCGATTGCGTTCGTAATCCTGCTGGTTTATTTATCGCGGCAACAAAATCAGAATCAGTACGAGGTGTGCGTCACTTTCAAAGGGGCGTCGCACTGTTCTACGGCCGCGGCTGCGAACCCCACGGAAGCCATACGCAGCGCGCAGGGAATCGATTGCGCGATGCTCACAAACGGCCGGGATGAAAATATGGTTTGTCTTGATACTCCGCCCACGAGTACTCGCCAGATAAAATAAGAGCTACCGTTGCGTTTTTACGGTGTCTAACACTGGGGGGTTGGTGTGTACTGAATTGACATGCAGCTTTGCGCTGCTTAGCATCGGAAAGGAGCAAAAACCATTCATTGATGACTCGTTGTCTGAATTGCGGGGCCGAACGCGACGTGGACCAATGCGAGGCGTGCGGGCTGACCTCCACGGCCGCGGAAATGACACTGCGGCAGAAGCTATTAAACCGCACGGCAATTTTTCTTGTTGGCGCAATCGCGTTCGTGGCTGCCAGCGAACGTTATCCGGCGCTGGAACTGGACGGAATCCTCATTTTTATTGGCATTCTATTTTTTCTCACGCTGGGTTTGGCAATGTGGGTAGAGCGCCGAGCGTTGCGTCACGCCGAAGTGGAAGCGATGAAACGCATTTATTACGGATTGATTCCGCTGCCGTGGTTGCTCGCGATTCTGTTATTGGCAAACGGATCCCTTGATCGTTTCCCAACCCACATCGAACAGGCGCGCGTGATTGGAAAATTTTCCATGCCGGGGCCGATGGCCAATCGGCGGCTCATCGTCACGTCCTGGCGCGAGGGACGGAGGTTCGAGCGCATTCCGGTGGACCGCGGGGACTTTGATCGAGTGAGCCGCGGGGACGTGGTGGACGTGCAGATGCATGAAGGGTTGGTAGGTATCCCCTGGGTTGCCGGAGTATCGTTGAAATAGCCCTCGCTAGCCGCTGGATTACTGCGAAGTAATCGTCTCAAGGAATCTCCTCGACAGCGCTGGGTTTCGTTGGGACACTCGCCTCGTGAACGTGCCTGAATCGGTATCCGACCGTTTTCCTTTCCTCCAAGCGCTCCAAGAAGTTTGGGAGCCAATTCCGCGAGCTGCTTTGCTTGCGTGGGTGGCGTTTTATTTATTGTTTTTGTATCAGACCGCGCGGGGACATGGGCTTCTGCTGCTGATCGATGGGGTGTTTATTCCCATCCACGAGGGCGGGCACTTACTTTTCCGGATGTTTGGCGAATTTATCATGGTGGCGGGCGGGACCGCGTTGCAATTGCTGGTTCCTTTCTGGTTGGCGCTTTATTTTTTCTTTCGGCGTCAACCGCAAGGCGTGGCGTTTTGTTTATTCTTCCTGTTCGAGCAATTTCTTCCGATTTCCACATACATGGCGGACGCGCGTGCGCAAGACCTGCCCCTGCTCACGGTCGGAGACGCGGAGTACGTGATTCACGACTGGGCCTATCTTTTTGGCAAGCTTGGCTTATTGGAACACGATACGCAGATCGCGAGCGCAGTGAGAGCGATGGGATGGCTCGGTATGATCGGTGTACTGATCTGGCTGGTGTGGCGCGGGGTAAACGATGTCCCGCAAACGAAACCTCGTGCAGCAGCGCTGTAAATTTCGAGCGCGCTGAGCGGATCCCGTTAATAAAATGCTCGCAGATCGGGCGGATGCGGGAGTTCCACTTCAAGGACGCGGCCGTAATCGCCCAAGGTCAGCTTGATTAACTCGGCCGGGCCGACGTCTCGCACACTCCAGTCGGAGGTGGCGAGCAAACGTCCGGGGACTGCAAAATTATCGCTTTCGATGTCGCTGCCTTTTTTCTGAATGTCGATGAGGGGCACGTTGTAGGCGAGTTTGGCTTTGATGTCGAGTTCGATGTAGCGGCGGCCCAGCATCACGAGCACGAAATGCGATTCCTTCTTTTTGTCCGGTTGGTACACGTTAAAAGCCAGCGGAGTTTTGTCGTCGAGCTTTACTTGGGCCAGGTTCACTGGCTTCCAGTGCAAGCGCTCCGTTTGAGCAGTGACAGGGCCCGCGCCAGCCAGTAGTACGAACATGAGCGCTATCCTGATTGCGATGGTCGAAGAAGACTGGGAAAACGTCATGTCGGCGATTGTTGAAATTAATAAATGCTGGATTCGCGCTTGCGGCCGGTGTAGTCAACGTAAACGATTTTAGTATCGGTGTAGAAATCGATCGCGGCGTGGCCTACTTCGCGCGGGCCGACGCTGGAATCTTTTGCGCCACCGAAGGGAACGTGCGCTTCGCCGCCAACCGTGGGCGAGTTCACATGGGTCATGCCGGTTTCGATTTTGTCCACAAACTCGAAGATCTTGTTCGAGTCGGTGGAATAGATCGAGCTAGAAAGGCCGTAACGCACCGAATTCGCGGCCTCCAGAGCCTCATCGAAATTCTTCACGCGGATCACACTTAGCACCGGGCCGAAGATTTCCTCCTGCGCGATGGAGCTGTCTGCGCGCACGTGATCGAATACCGTAGGAGAAACGAACCAGCCCTGATCATATTTCGGGCCGGTAAGGCGCCCGCCACCACAGAGCAGCTTTCCTTCTTTGTTGCCGATCTCGATGTACTTGAGGACTGTGTTCATCTGATTTTCGTCCACCGAGGGGCCCATATCAACGCCGGGTTCCAGGCCGTCGCCAACCACATACTTTTTCGCGCGCTCGACGAGAGATGAGACGAACTGATCCGCGACTTTTTCTTCGATCACCACGCGACTGGTGGCCGTACAGCGCTGGCCGGTGGACGCAAACGCGCCGGCTAGCGTGGATTCCATGGCCAGTTGCAAATCAGCGTCTGCGAGAACAACGACGGGATTTTTGCCGCCCATCTCGCACTGAATTTTTTTCAGCCGTTGCGCGCCGGAAGCGTAAAGCGCGCAGCCCACTTCGTTCGAGCCGGTGAAGGAAAGGCCATGGACTAGCGGATTCTGCACGAGTTCGTCGCCGGTATCGCGGCCTGAGCCCATTACAAGATTCAGGACACCCGGAGGCAGACCAGCTTGTTCGAAAATTTCTGCGATTTTCATCGCCGTGAGCGGCGTTAAGGTAGCGGGTTTGAAAACTACTGTGTTGCCGCAAACTAGCGCGGGGGCTATTTTCCACACGGGGATCGCCACCGGAAAATTCCAAGGAGTGATGGCGCCGACTACTCCCAGGGGCTGGCGGATGGTGTACGAAAAATTCTTGGGAAGCTCGCTGGTGAGCGTCTCACCGTTCAGCCGGCGCGCTTCACCGGCCATGAATTCGGTAATATTGATCGCGCGCTGCACTTCTCCCAGAGAATCCTTCAGCGCTTTGCCTTCTTCGCGCGTTAGCAGCCGCGCCAACCCTTCCTTTTGTTCCTGCATCAGGCGCGTAGCGTTGAAAAGAATTTTTCCGCGGTTTGGCGCGGGCATTTCGCGCCAGGCCGAGAAGGCAGCTTTCGCAGCGACGATGGCTTCTTTCATTTCCTCACGCGTGGAAAGCGGGATGCGCGCGACGACTTCGTCCGTGTTCGCCGGGTTGCGCCGTTCCACAATTTTCGTCGAACGCGATTCCATCCATTTGCCATTGATGTAGTTCCTGCAAAGCGTTGCTGCGCTAGTTGCGGTCGCCATTACACTCTCCACTCCGTAATAGCTATCGATAAAATCGCCATGCTAACAGCACAAAAATGCAACCACGATCACGAGAATAATAATATTGTCCATGCCAGGGCGATCGCTCGTGAATCTCTGGTTTTCCTTCGCGCGCTCGTCCTCTCTTATGTCCTGTTCGACCATGTCGAGAGACTTGAGCTCATCAATCTCAAGTTTAGCTATTAGCCTTTCGCCGCCAAGGCATGGCCGACACCTTTTCAAATGCGGACCTCGCTGAAAGATTTATCGAGGAGACGGATACCTTCGTCCACGTCGGCTTTGGAAATATTCATGGGCGGAGCCATACGGATCGTGTTGCTGTAGAGGCCGCCTTTGCCGACGAGGAGACCGTTGGCGCGCGTGCGCTCCATGATTTGGTTTGCTTCCTGCGCGGCAGGCTCTTTGGTCTGACGATCTTTTACGAGTTCGAGGGCCTGCATCATCCCCATGCCGCGCACGTCGCCGATCAGTGGATATTTCTGCTGCAACTCTTCGAGTTTTTTTCTAAAGTAGCCGCCGACTACGTGCGTATTCTCTAAAAGGTTTTCTTCTTCAATCACTTCGATCACGGCACGCGCGGCGACTGATGTAATGGGATTGCCGCCAAACGTAGCGATATTCAGACCTTGGAATTTTCCGGCTAGCTCAGAGGTGGTGATTGTCACTCCAGCGGGGACGCCGTTGGCCATGCTTTTCGCGGAGGTGATGATGTCCGGCGTGACTTCCCACTGCTCGATGCCCCACCATTTTCTGCCGGTGCGGCCCCAGCCGGTCTGTACTTCGTCGGAAATAAAAAGGCCGCCATAATTTTTTACGATGCGATGCACGATTTTGAAATATTCCGGCGGAGGAGTGATGAACCCGCCCACGCCTTGAATAGGTTCCGCAATAAACGCAGCGATCGAGCCGCTGGTGGTGGTTTGAATTACGCCTTCCACATCGTTGGCGCACGCCACTCCGCATTCCGGATATTTCAAATGCAGCGGGCAGCGGTAGCAATAGGGATTCACGGCGTGCGAGACGCCCACGCTGATGACGCCCGCTTTGCGCCAAGCGGATTGCGCAGTAACGGATTTCGCCAGCGCGGAGCCGCCGGAATAGGCGTGGCGCAGCGCGACAATGTCGTAGCTCGGGCTAGCGCTGCGAGCAAGAAGGATCGCGGCTTCGTTCGCTTCGGTGCCGGAACTTGTGAAAAAACTTTTCTGCAACTTGCCGGGCGTAATCTCAGCCAACTTTTCCGCGAGCGCGACAATAGCTTCGTTCGGAAATAGCGTGGAAGTGTGCTGAAGCTTGTCCACTTGAGTTTTGATTTTTGAAGTAACTTTAGGATTGCAGTGGCCCACGCCGATGGTGACGATGCCGCCAAAGAAGTCGAGGTACTTGTTGCCTTCCAGGTCCCATAGATATTGCATCGAAGCGTGGTCGGCGACGAGCGGGTGCTCGTAATAATTCGCCACCGAAGGCCATATAAATTCTTTGTGCTTGCGGATGGCTTCTTCGCTGCGCGAAGTGGTGAGTTTTGGTGTGGTGGTCATTACAATCCTTTCAGCATGGCCCGAACTAATTTTTGATTGGCAAGCAGTTTACTCCGCGACAGGCACTGCGGCAAGCAAGCGCAATGGGCCTCCAGCGGAGTTGGCGGGGCGGAAACTGCGCCGAGCTGGAACGCGGCAGCCCCCCGAGTGCAACATGATGCAGCGTGCGAGTTCCCGGAGAATGGAATCTCATGGGCTGAAATATGCGCTCCTTTTTGACGGTACTAACCGTATAATCCCGCCGACACGATGGATCGCATATTGAACTGCCTGTATCGCGGGTTTACGCGAATCTTCCCCGACTGCATGACCCTGAGCCAGGCGATTGCTTTCAATATGTTCCTGGCATTTTTCCCCATGCTGCTTTTGGTGCTGGGAATCTTGAGCAGCAAGGATTCCTTTCATGGCGCGGTGAGAGAGCTGCCCGATCGTCTGCGCATGATTCTGCCGCCGGGAAGCGAAGACGTAGTAGTGCAATATTTCACGCGCAAAGGGCAACATCCCTGGAAATGGTTTTTGCTGGGACTAGGCGGAACATTGTTGGCCGGGTCGCAGGTGATGGCCGGGCTGATTGAGGGATTCCGCGTGATCGAAGCGGATGAATTCCGGCAAAGCTATTGGCGAATCCAGGGCCGGGCGCTGCTTCTGCTGGTTCTCACGATCGTTCCTGCGCTGGTGGTTATTATTTTGACGGTCTTCGGCAAGCAAGCGCGGGCCTGGTTGATTCAGCAGTTTGGATTAGCAGTGCTGATACGCGCGCTTGCATTTATTTTTCAGGTAGGCTTGGTATTCGGGCTCTCGATGATCGTGCTGGTGCTGCTGTATAGGATCGGGCGCCCGGGCCATAAAGGATTTAAGGATGTGATGCCGGGAGCCGCGATTGCGACGGTACTGTGGTGGGTGGTTGACATTGTGTTTGGCCTTTACGTAAGGAAAATGCCTTACAACGTGGTTTACGGCGGACTCGCGGCCGCGATTGGTCTGCTGCTATGGATGTACATGACCGCAATTGTTGTGCTGTGGGGCGCGGGATATAATGCGGAGTGGCGGGAGTCAGAGGGCGCCGAGCGCTTCCCGGGAGGGTCATTCTTAACCAGACCTAGTCCGTGAGGGTGATGCGATGACCGAAATTCGCGTTGAATGCTACGCCGGGCACCGGGCTGACGAGCGGCCTATGCGTTTCGTGTTGGGCGGGCAGCCGTTCGAGGTGAGCGAATTGGACGGGCGCTGGTATTCACCGGAAGCGAGTTATTTCCGGGTGCGCGCCGAAGACGGAAATTACTACCTTCTGCGTCACGATGAAGTGCAGGACCTTTGGACGTTGGATGGATTTCGCGCGGCGCGGGCTCGTCGCTGACCTGGCCGCAAGCTTCCGTTTTGCTGTCATACCGATCCCTCGCAAAAGCGTGTTTTCTTCGATGTTCCTCGCGATGTTACCTATAAGGTGACGCAAAATGCCGCTCGCAACTTTTGCCCCCCGTGAGGGTTAAAATTAGTGGAACAGCAGCCCCTTCATTGTTCGCGATCTGAACTCTCGAAGGATCCGGATCGGTACATGAAACGAAAGACAATTCAAATCCACAAGCGGCTTGATACAGGCGCCGCGGGATTCCTGGACTCCACTTTGAGCCTTGCACTCGTGCTGGGCGCGATTCTTTCCGTTGGCGTTCCTTACGCCAATGCCGGTGATCAAACGACAGACGCTGTGAGCAATTCTAGCGAGCAGTCCGGCGCCTCAGCCAGAGATTCAAAATCGATCAATCTGGATGAAAAGTTCAAGGGCAAGCTTCCGATTACTGAGCTGAGCGCAGACGAGGCCATTATGCACGCCTTGAACCGCCTCGGATACGGCCCTCGACCTGGAGATGTGGAGCGCATTCGCAAAATGGGGCTGGAGAAATGGGTGGATCAACAACTACACCCGGACTCGATTGACGATTCAGCGCTGGACCGGCGGCTGCAAAGATATGCGACATTGAACTTACCGGCGAAAAAGCTGATTCAGGATTACCCGCAACCAGGGCAAGTAATCAAGCAGGAAGGCATCAGCAAAGAACAGTACGAAGAGCAGATGAAAGAAAAGCGGCGCGAGGCTGAGTCGCAGGTGACCGTTACAGGCAATGAAAATCTGGATAAGGCGCAACAGCAGCTTGCCAAGCTTCAAGGGCCGGGCCGAATTGTCGCCGAACTTTCCATGGCGAAGGTGGACCGAGCGATTTACAGTAACCGGCAATTACAGGCGGTGATGGAAGATTTCTGGTTTAATCACTTCAATGTCTTTGCGCAGAAGGCGGAAGACAAGTGGCTGCTGCCTGCTTACATGCGCGATACGATACGCCCGCACACGCTGGGAAAATTTGAGGACCTGCTGTTGGCGACGGCGAAAAGTCCCGCGATGCTTATTTATTTAGACAACTTTGATAGCGCCGATCCGGCCGCAGTCCGCCGCCTGGATGCGGAAAAAGCGATGCGGCGTGCGCGCTACGGTGGTGCGTTTACAGGCGGAGAGGCGCCGACTCCCGGAACATTTCCCGGGCCGGTGACCTCGACGTCCGCACCGGGCGCGGCGGGAACCGCCGCTGCGAAAAAGCCGGAGCGTGGACTGAATGAGAATTATGGCCGCGAAGTGATGGAGTTGCACACCGTGGGCGTGGACGGCGGCTACACGCAGCAAGATGTGATTCAAATGGCCGAGTGCCTGACGGGCTGGACCGTTCGCACACCGCGCAAGGATCCCGAGTTTTTCTTCGACGACCGTATTCATGCACAAGGCAAGAAAGTGGTGATGGGGCGCACGTTCAGCTATGGCGGAGAAAAGGACGGAAAAGAAGCGCTGAAGATGTTGGCGAACCATCCGCACACCGCGAAATTTATTTCCATGGAGCTGGCGCGACATTTTGTTTCTGATAATCCGCCGCAGGCTCTGGTCCAGCGCATGGCCGAAGAGTTTTCCGCGACACAGGGAGACATTCGCAGCGTGCTGCGGACCATGATTTACTCGCCGGAATTCTGGTCCAAGGAAACTTATCGGGCGAAAGTGAAGACGCCGTACGAACTGGTGGCCAGCACTGCGCGAGCATTGGACGCGGAAGTCACGGTCACTCTGCCCACTGCGCAGTGGGTGGCGAGGATGGGCGAGCCGCTATTCCTTTGTCAGACGCCCAATGGATATTCGGATAAGGCGGAAACTTGGGTGAATACTGGGGCGCTGCTAAACCGTCTGAATTTTGCGCTGTCGTTTGCGACTGACAAAGTGGCGGGCGCAACGGTGGATTTGAAATCGATGCTCGGGGCTGAAGCTGCCCATGATCCGAATGCGACGCTGGCGCAGGCGATTTACGATTTCCTGGGCGATCAAATCGGCGAGCAAACGCGAACGACGCTGACGGCGCGTTTGAATGATCCGCAGATTTTGCAGGCGAGTTTGGATGATCCAGTGAAACAGGTGAACGAAGGACTCATTGCCGGGCTGGTGCTTGGCGCCCCTGAGTTTCAGCGGCGGTAGCGTCGAGCAAGCAGAAACTTCACCGCCCAGATGGGTTTTGTAAGCAGGGAGAATTACGATGAATATTTCCAGGCGCTATTTTCTGAAAAGCGGCGGAGTGGCGATGATCGGGTTGGCGTCGTTGCCTTCGTTCTTGCAACGCGCGGTGGCAGCCACGACCGGACCGAACAGGAAGAAAATGGTGGTGCTGTTTCAGCGCGGCGCGATGGACGGGCTGAACGTCGTTGTGCCGTTCGGCGAGCCAAATTATTACCACATGCGTCCTACCATCGCGATTCCGCAGCCGCGGCAAGGCGGATTGGAAGCGGCGCTCGATCTTGACGGATTTTTTGGTCTGCATCCCAGCCTGCAGCCGCTGATGCCTCTGTTCAGGAGCAATCAACTTGCGATGGTGCAAGCGGTAGGCTCGCCGGATCCCTCGCGTTCACATTTCGACGCGCAGGATTTTATGGAGTCCGGCACGCCGGGGCTCAAGGCCACTCAAGACGGCTGGCTAAACCGCACGATGCAAACGATTCCGGAAGAAAAATCTTCGCCGTTTCGCGCGGTCGCTTTCGGGCCCTATCTGCCGCGAACGCTCCAAGGCATGGCGCCCGCCGTGGCCATACCGGACTTGAAACAATTCAAAATGTACGGCCCGCAGCAAACGGTGGAAGGCGGTTTTGAAGCGATGTACGCGCAAACGGTGGACCACGCGATGCGCGGAGTGGGAAACGAGACCTTCGAAGCTGTTGACCAGTTGAAAAAAATTAATCCGGATACGTATCAACCGGCGAATGGCGCGCAGTATCCCAAGAGCCGGTTTGGTCAGAGCCTTCAGGAAATTGCCGAGCTGTTTAAAGCAGATGTGGGGCTGGAAGTAGCATTTCTAGATAGCGGCGGCTGGGACCATCACGTGAATGAAGGCGGCGTGCAAGGTCAACTCTCGAACCTGCTGAAAGATTTGGGGCAGGGAATTGCGGCGTTTCATCAGGACATGGGCGACAAGATGGGCGACGTAGTGTTCGTCAGCATGTCGGAATTCGGACGCACGGCGCACGAGAATGGCAACCGCGGCACTGATCATGGCCACGCGAACTGTATGTTTGTGATGGGCGGCGGAATTAAGGGCGGCAAAGTTTACACCCGTTGGCCGGGGCTTAGCGAAGGTCAACTGAACCAGGGCCGCGATCTGGCAGTGACCACCGATTATCGCAGCGTGCTTGGAGAAATTATTTCGAAGCACATGGGCGACCGCGATCTGAAGGCGGTTTTTCCAGGTTTTGCGAACGACCCGCGGCAATTTCTTGGTTTGGTGAAGACGTAAGCTCGAAGCCGGTTACTTTTGCGGTGGTTTGTCGGAAGTGTCTTCGCTGTTAAAAATCTTCTTAATTCGTTCGTAGTTTTTGTCAACGAACGCCGCATTTTCGGGCAATACCGAGTCCGGGTATTCCTTGATGGTTCCCGCCTTTTTCATCTGCACGGCGGCCGCGGAATTAATCAACGTGTAGGTCATCACTACGAAATCGCGAGGAGGAAGGCCGGCGTCTTTGATCGCCTTCGCTATCTGCGGATATTTTTCGATGGTTGCCACGCTGCCTGCGATGGTGTTGCTGGGATTGCGTGAGTCGTCGTCATCCATCTGTTTTTTGAGCGTGGGATTATCTTTTTGTACTCGGTGCACCGCTTTTACCGCGGCGTCATATTTATCGAGTTTATCGGTGGTTAGGCCGAAATTCTTGACTTCTTTCTTCTCCGCTTCCGCTGCAGCTTTATCGTCCTGCGTTTGTGCGGCGGCGGCGACGCCAACGCTCAGGAGGACGCACAGCGCCAGGCGTAGTACGGTTTTCGCGTGGGCCATCGGTGATCTCCCGAGCGGGGCCTTACTCCGCCGACTTAATACGCATGCCGTAGAACGATCGGTAAACGAAAAAGAAAGAAACCAGAAAGAACGCCGCCGCCAGAACGTGCGTCAACATGCCGCCAGTCTCCAGTGTCAACTTTACCGCCAATTCCACTGCAAGCAAACCGAAGAGCGTGGTGAATTTGATTACGGGATTCAAGGCCACGGAAGAAGTGTCCTTGAACGGATCGCCAACCGTGTCGCCGACAACTGTGGCGTCATGCAGCGGCGTGCCTTTTTGCTTCAGTTCGACTTCGACGATCTTTTTGGCATTGTCCCATGCGGCTCCGGCATCGGCCATAAAGATGGCCTGGTAAAGACCGAAGATGGCGATGGAGATCAGGTAGCCGATGAAAAAGAAAGGTTCGACGAACGCAAAGGCCAGTGTGGCGAAGAACACGGCGACGAAAATATTCAGCATGCCTTTCTGCGCGTATTTGGTGCAAATTTCGACGACTTTCTTGCTGTCGGCAACCGAAGCTTTTTCGGCGCTGGCGAGATTGATGTTGGCTTTGATGAACTCGACCGCGCGATAGGCGCCCGTAGTTACTGCCTGAGTGGAGGCCCCGGTGAACCAGTAGATCATCGCGCCGCCTGTAACGAGTCCCAAGAAGAAGGGCGCGTGCAGAAGCGAGAGCTTGTCCACATTTTCAGTGATGCCATTGGTTAGCGCCATGATGATTGAGAAAATCATGGTGGTCGCGCCGACCACGGCCGTGCCGATGAGCACCGGTTTTGCAGTAGCTTTGAAAGTGTTACCTGCGCCGTCGTTCGCTTCGAGCAAATCTTTAGCGCGCTCAAAGTTTACGTCCATGTTGTAGTCTTTTTTCAACTCTTGTTTGATGTTGGGAATGATTTCAATCTGCGAGAGCTCGTACACGGATTGCGCGTTGTCAGTCACCGGGCCGTAAGAATCTACCGCAATGGTTACTGGGCCCATTCCAAGGAAGCCAAAAGCCACCAAGCCGAAAGCAAAAACCGGAGCCGCGATCATTTGCGCGCCCAGTCCTTGCAAGCTCACCAAGTAGCCCACGGACATCAATCCGACCATGGCCAGTCCGAGGTAGTAGCCCGAAAAATTTCCCGCCACGAAGCCCGACAAAATACCCAAAGATGCGCCGCCTTCTTGCGCAGAGGCTACCACTTCGCGAACGTGCCGCGATTCCGTGGAGGTGAAAACTTTTACCAGCTCGGGAATCACTGCTCCTGCGAGCGTTCCGCACGAAATAATGGTTGCCAGCTTCCACCATTGCGTCGGATCCCCGCCAAGCTCGGGAATGATTACAGACGATACGGCGTAGGTGATAACGATGGAGATAACGGAAGTAATCCATACGAGCGACGTGAGCGGCGATTCGAAGTTCATTTCCGACGCGTTGGCGAAGCGCGCTTTGGCGATTAGGTCGTTTACGAAGTAAGCCACCGCGCTAGCCACCAGCATGGCGATGCGCATTACGAATATCCACACCAGCAGTTGCACCTGAACGGTCGGGCTCTTTACTCCCAACAGGATGAACGTAATGAGAGCAACTCCAGTAACGCCGTAAGTCTCGAAGCCATCCGCAGTTGGTCCCACGGAGTCGCCCGCGTTGTCGCCAGTACAGTCGGCGATTACGCCAGGATTGCGCGCGTCGTCTTCTTTGATCTTGAAGACGATTTTCATCAAGTCGGAGCCAATGTCCGCAATCTTCGTGAAAATTCCGCCGGCAATTCGCAAGGCAGCCGCACCCAGCGATTCACCGATAGCAAAACCGATGAAGCAAGGGCCGGCATAGTCGCCCGGGACGAAAAGAAGAATCAAAAGCATCATCAGCAGTTCGACGCTGATCAACATCATGCCGATGCTCATACCCGCTTTCAGAGGGATCTGGTAAAGCGGGAAAGGCTTGCCGCGCAATCCAGCAAACGCGGTGCGGGAGTTCGCAAATGTGTTCACGCGGATGCCGAACCAAGCCACGCCGTAGCTGCCGGCGATTCCCAGCACGCTAAACAGGAAGATGATGATTACGCGCAAGGCCTCGTAATGCAGCAACACCCCGAAATAGAGCACGATGACCACGGCGATGAAAAGTTCCAGCAGCATTAGAAACTTGCCTTGGGTAATCAGGTAGGTTTTGCAGGTCTCGTAAATCAGCTCGGAGATTTCGCGCATGGCGCGATGTACCGGCAGATTTTTCAGCCGCGTGTAAATCACCAAGCCGAATACCAGACCAAAGATGCAAAACAAAATGCCGAAGAGCAGGAGCTTGTGCCCGTCGATGCCGAGAAAATTCACCGACGACAAATCCGGCAGCTTCAGATTGGCTTCGCCGCCCGGCGCTTCTGCCTCCACAGGCGCTTGCGCAAACGCCGCGGCAGCGCCCATAAATGTTACAAAAAATCCTACAACTGATTTCAATGCAGTGCGGCAGAAATTCGAGCAGGTAAACGAGGGCAAATTCCGCATTAAAAGGCCCCCAGTACGCAGGTGGTCACACGTTTGGCAAGACAGAAGCACATTCGATCTTCCTCCGGATAAAGACTCCTTGGCGGGAGCCTACATATTGCGAGAAATTACGACACAGAATCGACTTTTGTATCAGGAATCACCCTCTTTCGTCAAGAAAATAGGTGGTTTGGTCGCAATTCGGCTTTTGGACGCGAGGGCGGCGCTAACAGCCAACGGTCAATGTTTTACGGTTGGTTTTCGGTTCTTACGGGCCATAGAGACTGCACAGACCTCGCCGCCATTTTATGATTCGCGGTCGTCCGCGGTTAGACTTTAACCGGAGAGCTCAGCCCGATGATACAAAAGCTTCTGCTCGCCTGTCTGGTGCTTTTGCTGCCTCCGAAGCCAAATTCCGGACAAAGCACGCTGCAATCACACACCTATCGCCTGGAAGATTTAACTTCCCAGAAAGAGGCCAACGCGACTTTTGGCCCTATCCTCCACGGTATGACGGGCAACGGCGTTCATCTGCATGTTCACGAAGTCTTTTCTGCCGTCGGGAAGCTCGCCGCAGCACGCCCATCATCACCAGCAGGAAGAGATGTCCTGATCAGCGAAGGCGAAGTGCCCTAGGGCCAGGCTTGGCGGCGTTTATCGCTCCGGGCGACCAGCACCAGATCGCAAACGTGGGAACGCTGCCGGCGCAATACTTTGAGATTATCTCGATCCGCCACACCAGTACGGCGCGGGTATCGGCTCAGCTACCGATCGAGGAAAGCGCGCAGGCGAGCATAACCGGAGCGGCTAACGGGGAGTTGAACGCCGTTTGACAGCACCGCGACGTGCGTATCTTTTGCGTAAGGCTCGACCTTGACCACGCGCTCCAGGTTCACGATGTAGGAGCGGTGAATGCGCAGAAACCGCGACGGATCGAGCGCGGATTCGAGGCTTGAAATCGTTTGCTGCTTCAGATGTTTTTTACCTTCGGTTGCCAGTGCCACGTAGTCGTCCTGCGCTTCCACGTAATCCAGTTTTGCGATCGGGATAATAAAGACGCGCGTGCCATCGCGCACAGCGATTCGATCGAGATGCTGCGAAGGCGGCCGCGCTGCCGCCGCAAGATCCGCGGGAGGCATTTCGGCATGCGCGGATTTTCCGGCGAGACCTTCTTTGGCCCGATTTAGAGCGGCTTCGAACCGGTCAACTCCGAATGGTTTTAAAAGGTAATCCACCGCGTGGACTTCGAATGCTTTGATGGCGTAGCTGTCGAACGCAGTGACGAAGATCACGCGCAAATCGCTGCCAATCAGCTCGAGCACTTCAAAGCCATCGAGCTTCGGCATCTGTATATCGAGAAAAAGCAGTTCGGGCTTCAGTTCTGTAACGGATTTCACCGCTTCAAATCCGTTGGCGCATTCGGCCACCAGTTCGATTTCTGGATGCGCACTCAAAAACTCGCGAAGAACCTGGCGGGCGAGTTCTTCGTCGTCCACGATAACAGCGCGGATTTTGCTTCCTTCGCGGTTCATGTGTTTTGCAACTTCCTTTCCGCCGGGAAGGTGAGCGCGACGCGGTATGATTCAGCCTCCGCTTTCACGGCGAAGCTGGCTCGGTTTCCGTAACGTGTTTGTAGCCGCTGCCGCACATTCGCGAGTCCGACTCCGTTTCTGCGCCGCGCGGGAGCTTCGGGATCGAACCGGTTTTCGACCACGATGGACACCTCGCCATCGCGCGATTGAATGCTGAGGCGAATCCATCCGCCTTCCACCAGATTCGCAATACCGTGCACCACTGCGTTTTCTACCAAAGGTTGCAGCAGAAGCGGAGGCACCGGAACGTCCAGCGCGCTCTTGTCTATACTTTCTTCCATCTGGATCCGCGCGCCGAAACGCACTTTTTCCACTGCCAGGAATGCGTGAATCAGCGAAAGTTCTTCCTCCAGCGGAATTGCGGTTTTCTCGCCGAGCCCGAGCGTGCGTCGAAGGAAATCTCCCAGAAGGATGCACATCTCGCGCGCTTTGGCCGAATCGGAAGTTGTGAGCGCACTGATGGAATTCAGGCTGTTAAAAAGAAAATGGGGATTTACCTGCGCTTTCAGCGCTTTCAACTCAGCATCGCGTGCCAGCACGCTGGCTTGCATTACGCGAGCCTCCGCATCGCGCGAGAGTTCCACCGCGATGATGATGTAGTAGAAGGTGACGGAAAGTAAGTAAAGCAAAAGGCCGGATCCGAAGATTATGGGAATTTCAGGCCGAAAGCGCCTGCTCAATCCCGCAAAAGCGGGCATTCTCGAAAGGCTGCTGGCCAAGCCTGCAGCGGCGAAGGCCCAGACGATGCTGGCGATCAAAGCAGCGGTTAGTTGTGTTGCGATCAGGCGCCCGAGACCAAATTTCTCAAGAGGGGTTCCGCGGCAAGAGTACCAGGAAGAAAGACAGATAAATGCGTAGACCAGCGACAAAGGAAAGGACAGGATCACCGCTTCTCGAACCGTAATTCCCCCTGGAATGGTAAGCAGGTAGGCCAACATTCCCGCAATCGGTATCCATGCGAGAAGGTACAGGGCGAGTCGGCGAATTTGGGAGAAGATCGGGTGCATACGATTTCTTAATTCTTTACAACCACGCCGCCCATGAACGCGATGCCTTTCACCACCAAATGCTGCCGGGGCGAAGAATCCGTGGGCGGAATCTGATTGGTCTCGTCAACGTACGCGCCCATAATTCCCATACCTTCGATCGAAACAATCCACGAAGAAGGGACTTTAATTTCACCGCCACCCATGACGGAGGTAGCGTCAATTACGGCTGCATCGCCTTCGATACTGGCTTGCCGCAAATCGATGTCGAAACCTCCGCAGATTGTCAGGATATTGCCGCCGCGAAAATTCTTACCGGTGAAACGGCGCTTGAATCCGCCCAGGATTGCGACCTGGTTAAAATCCGAATCCGTGGAACTGCCTCCTCCCCATCGGCTGATTCGCTCGCGCCAAGTTGCCACTTTTCCGGTTAGAGGATTGGTATGCGGCGCGATCGCTTGCCACATCATCAAACCGCCGATTGCAATAATAAATAACGGCCAGATGGGGATGTGCGCGGCGCCGGAATAATCCAAAGTGAGAAGAATGCCGATGACCAGCAGAACGCCGCCCCACACACGCCGGCCGCCGCCCTGGAACAGGTATATCGTTCCAAATGTGATACACATTGTCGGCCAGAAATATTGAAAGACCTTTCCGGCATCCAGAACTCCTTGTTGGTCGAGCAGCAGCACCACACCCGCAGCGGCGACGAATAGCCCAAAAGCGAGGCTCCATCCAGCGGACCTAGGCTTACAGGTCACGAGAACCTTCCTTGCGGTTGCCGGACAACCGGCGGGAATTGTTCTGGCGAGTGGCTAACATAATCGCCAAGCCGAGGCTCACCAGCAGCAGTGGCCAGAATCGTAGGAAGTCCTGCATAGCGGAGACATTCATGCGCAGCGAAAGGATATTCCAAATGTTCGACGCGAGCACGGAAAACAGCCAGGAATTGTCCAGCTGAGCATGTGCGGACGCGAGTTCAGCCATCTGGAATACGACGCCCACCAGAATTAGCACGATTGCCGCCGCTGAAATTACCACCGACCCGCTTACCGAAGACCTCGACTGCTGATTCGCGTTTGTCATGCCCTCATCTCCCACCGAAACTTTGTTGCCGTTCATGAGGCCAGATTAGAGTCAAACGCGGAGCAGGTCTCTAGCTTTTCGGCGAATGGCGGCGGGTTACCGGCGAATGGCGGGATTGGGCGGGAAAGGCATTAGCCCTGCGAGCAAAAGGCTTCAAAGCAGGCCGAGCCAAGATACGTTTACGCGGCTATGACGAAAAGACCATGCCGAGCCAGAATGCCGCGATTAACAGGGCGGACAGCACGAGCAGTACGCGCATTCGTTTCTTGCGAACGGCAAAGAGAACTACAGCCAAGGCGCAAAGCAGGAAACCCAACTCCGGCCAGAACAGTCCGGATCCAAACGCGCTGCTCCATTCCCCAGCAGCATCCTGCATTAAGAACGAAGCGGACGAGGTTACAGCAGTGAGCAGAGCGCCCAACGCTCCGGCGAGCGCCAAGCCCTTGGCCCAATCGGGCAGCACCCAGTCTTTGCGTGCATCGCGCCAGTCAAGCCACGTCTCGACCACTACGACGCCAACAATAAGCATAACGAACAGCGCCACGTTCCCCCTCCTCAGCGCGAACCGTCTTGGCTATCGAACTCACCGCGCTGTGTCCCCTGCTGGGCGAAGCGCGAAAGTTCTAACGACTGCCAAATCGGTCGAGGGCCGCTGCCGTCGAATCCCCTCAGCGCATTGCCGCGCGCTCCTTGTGCGGCAATGTTGCTTTCGACAGACCCTGTTGCCTTTGCTTCTAAACTACTTCGCTGCGGCTTTCCCTGCTTCCCAAATTGCGCCATAGATTGGGGCGCGTTTTTCGCGTCTACTCTACGACGAATGGAACCGGTCCGTAACAACCATTTTTTCGTTCACAGCCTCGCCTGCGTCAAGCTCTGGATCGCTTCTTCAGACCTGCCGGCCGGAAGCTCGCGAAATGATGCGGGCAATCGGCTTACCAAAGGATCATATTGCACGCGCATGCGAGGTCACTGCTATGTTATTGCAGGGGCGAAGGATAGCGATTCGAACTCCTTCGCATGGGAGTGAAAATCCCAAATCTGTGTCGAACCATTGACGGGACTTCCGCGCTGAGCGAAAGCATTATCCTATCTGGGAAACGATTTGCCGTGCACGAAGTGAGTATGAGACCCCGCCTAGAAACGTCAATCTTGCAAGCCCTCCGCGCCCAAAGGACAGTTGCAAGTTCCACAACCCCGGTCGCCAGGACAAATTTGCATGGTCGGGTTATCTGCTACGATAGCCCCAGGTCATGCGAAAACCATGGGTCATAGCGCACCGGGGAGCCTCGGGCCATACACCTGAAAATACGTTGGCAGCGTTTGAACGCGCGGTCCAATTAGGCGCCGGTTTCATCGAGACCGATCTCCACCTCACGCGCGACGCGCGCTTCGTCGTGATCCACGACTCTACTCTCGAGCGCACCACCAACGGCCGCGGCGAAGTTCGCGATTTCACCTTGGCGGAATTGCGACAATTGGACGCAGGCATGTGGTACGACCGTGAACACATGGGCCAGCGTATTCCCACGTTGGACCAAGTCCTGGAGTTCGCGCGCAAGCACGACGTGATTTTTTATTTGGAAGTGAAGTACGACGCGTCCTGGGGCATGCACCATTCGCTCGTTGCGGCGCTACAAGCCTCGGAATATGCGGGACGCACGATTGTGATTTCATTCGACCAAACCACACTCGCCGCGCTGCGTCGCGTGGACGCGTCTGTGATGATGGGGTTTCTGGTGCAAGAACCTGGAACGGAATGTGTGAAGGAAGCCATCGAGCTTGGCGCGCGGCAGCTTTGTCCCAAGGCCTGTCTTGTAACGCGAGAACTGGTGGAGCAAGCGCACGGCGCGGATTTGCAAGTGGCCACCTGGACCGTGGACGGTCCGGAAGAAATGCGCAGAGTGATTGCAGCGGGCGTGGACGGTGTGATGACGAATTTTCCCGACCGGCTCGGCACGGTGATCGAAGACTTGCAAGAGGCTGAAAACCTGAAGTTAGGCAAGACTCGCGAATAGAGACGCGAATTGCGCGAGCGTCAATTGTTCGGCTCGAGAATCAGGACGCAATCCGGACTCTTCTAACGCTTCATGGATTTTCCGATCTGGTGCGAGTTGCTTCAGGTTATTTCGCAAAATTTTGCGCTTCTGTCCAAAGCATCCCTGAATAAATTGAAGAAAGCCTTTTTCGTTGCTGACATTTAATGCGGATTGTTGGCCGGGCAGGGTCATCCGCACGAGCGCGGATTGGACTTTGGGCCGCGGACGGAATGCCCCCGGCGGAATGCGTAAGGCAATCGTCGGATTCGCGTAATACTGGCAAAGTGCGGATAGGTAGCCGTACTCGCGCCGGCCAGGTTTGGCCACAACGCGTTCGGCAACTTCAAGCTGGATGACGATATGTATGGAAAGAATTTGTTCGGCATATTCGAACAGGTGATGCAGGATGGGCGAAGTGATGTAATAGGGCAAGTTGCCATAAACATGAAAATCGCCGCTGGCCAGTTCGCGAAAATCGACTGTGAGGACATCGCGGGAAGCAATTTCAACGTTGGGCCATTCGTGCGGATGCGAGGCAACTTTTTCTTGCAAGTCTTCTGCCAGTGGCGGATCGGCTTCTATGGCAACCACGCGACGGCCGTCAGCGGCCAACATCCGGGTCATTTCTCCGTGACCCGCGCCGATTTCGATCCAGGTTTCGTTCGCCCGTGGAGAAAGAATCTTGAAAATGCGATGCTGCCACGCAGCGTCACCAAGGAAGTGCTGTCCCATGCGCTGTCGAGCCATGTCGATGCAGAGTGTAGCAATGCTGCACGGAGCGAAGCGAAGAAATCGTGGCCGAATTCTTTGCACTGTCTTTGAAAAGCAGTTGGCAACTCGCTTGACGAAGCCAGAACGTTTCGCTACCGTTTTTATTTCGCTCGAGGACTGATGAAAATTTTATTCGTGGCTTCGGAAGGCTTGCCCTACTCGAAAACCGGCGGCCTCGGGGATGTGGTGCAAGCCCTGCCCAAAGCGCTGGTGGAAATGGGCCATCAAGTGGCCGTGCTTCTTCCGCGCTACCGAGGCAATAAGATTACATCCACGCTGGTGTCGAGCGTGACCGTTTCACTCGGCGACCAAATTCGATTCCCTTCGATTGCGGAGGGAGTTTCGGTCGCAGGTGTGCGCTACTTCTTTGTTGACGATCCCGGATATTTCGAGCGCGAACATCCCTACGGCGACAAGTCCGGCGACTATCCCGATAACGCCGAGCGCTTCACGGAATTTTCGCGCGTCGCAATCGAATTTGCCAAGCGCGTCTTGCTACCGGACGTGATTCATTGCCACGATTGGCAAACGGCGCTCGTGCCAGTTCTGCTCCGCACGCAGCATGCCAACGATCCGGCCGTGCGCTCTCTTCCAGTGGTTCTCACCATTCACAATCTGGCATATCAAGGAATTTTTCCGCAGTCTGCTCTCCGCAAAGCTGGCTTACCTGCCAACCTTTTCTCCTTCGACGCTCTGGAATTTTATGGTCGAATAAATTTCCTGAAGGGCGGATTGCTCTTCGCCGATTATCTTTCAACGGTAGGCCGCCGCTACGCAAAAGAAATCCAGACTCCCGAATATGGCGCGGGACTAGAAGGCGTGATTTTGCAACGCGCGGACCGCCTGGTGGGAATTCTGAATGGCGCTGATTATTCGATCTGGAATCCCGAGAGCGATAAGCTCATCGCGCAGAATTATTCGTCCCAAAACCTGGAAGGCAAGAAAGCGTGCAAAAAAGATTTATTGAAAACTTTCCGGCTGCCGTCGGATAAGCCGAAGGATTTAGAGCGTCCGCTGATTGGAATTGTCTCGCGCTTTGCCGATCAGAAAGGTTTCGATCTGATCGCCCAAATCGCCAGCGAAATGATGAACGAGAATCTGTCGCTCGTGGCGCTTGGCAACGGGCAGCCGGAGTACGAGAATCTTTTTAAACTGTTGGCGCAAACCTATCCGGCGTCGGCCGGAGCTAAAATCGGCTATGATGACGCCCTCGCGCACAAGATTCAGGCGGGCGCGGATATTTTCCTGATGCCATCGCGTTACGAACCCTGCGGCTTGAATCAAATGTACAGTTTGCGATACGGTACGGTGCCGGTTGTTCGCGCTACGGGCGGTTTGGACGACACCATCCAGAATTTCGATCCACAAACGCAGCAGGGAACTGGCTTCAAATTTGAGGAGTACGATGGGAACGCATTGCTTGAATGCCTGCGTACGACGTTGAAAATGTATCAGTCCGAAAACACCTGGCAGACAATTCAAAGGAATGGCATGGCTAAGGATTTTTCGTGGAAGACTTCGGCGGCGTCCTATGTCACGCTGTATGAAGCAGCTAAGAGGTCTAGAATCCCGCGGGTTGCTGGAACATCTAAAAACTAAGCACAGACGCGGTTCGGCTCCTGGGCTGACCGGAACTGCGCAACGAGGAAAAAACGAAAATGGCAGACATTCAAGCAGTTAGTGATGCGAGTTTTGACCAAGATGTGATTGAAGCGAGCAAGACGCAGCCCGTGCTCGTGGATTTCTGGGCCGATTGGTGCCGTCCGTGCCACATGCTTTCTCCCACGGTGGAAGAGATCGCTAAGGACCACGCGGGCAAGCTGAAGGTCGTGAAATTGAACGTGGATGAGAACGTCAACGCGGCCGGGAAATTCAATATTCGCGGAATTCCGACCTTGCTGATTTTCAAGGGCGGACAGGTCGCCGACCAGCTGGTGGGAGCAGTGCCTAAGGACGCAATCGAGAAAGTTGTTCAGCGCCATATTTCCTAGCGCAAACTCCGCAACATAAGAGACGGTGGGGGCATGAGCGCCGGTTTTACTGGCCCACAAACTGTTGGGAACTCGCCGACGCAGAAGACCTGCGAAGCTTGCGGAGAGAAGTTTTCTTGCGGCTCGTCCAGCGGAAGTTGTTGGTGCGAAGGCGCGAAGCTCGAGCAGAAGACGCTGAGTGAGCTTCGCGCGCGCTACGGCGATTGTCTCTGTCGCCGTTGTCTTTCTGCGGCCCAAACGGGCGCTTCGAGTTCATGCGACAAGTCATCGTGAACGGCTGCCGATCCTTTCCCTGAAAGATCGCCTGTGACGAAAAAAAAGAATAAAGAGATTCAGCGCTGCCATTGGGCTACCAAGCCTCTGATGATCGAGTATCACGACCGGGAGTGGGGCAGACCGGTGCATGACGACCGCGTTCTTTTTGAGTTTTTAATTCTGGAAGGTGCGCAGGCGGGTTTGAGCTGGGAAACAATTCTCAACAAGCGCGAGAATTATCGTCGGGCATTCGACCGGTTCGATGTCGTGAAAATTGCTCGCTATGACAAACGCACAGTACGTACGCTGCTGGCCGACCCCGGCATCGTGCGCAACCGTCTGAAAATCGCTTCCACTATTTCGAACGCGCAAGCATTCCTGGCAGTGCAGAAAGAGTTCGGTACGTTCGATCGCTACATCTGGCAATTCGTTGGCGGCAAACCCAAGAAAAATGATTGGCGAACCTCTCGACGCTTGCCCGCGCGCACACTTGAATCCGACGCCATGAGCGAAGACCTGAAGCGCCGCGGCTTCCGCTTCGTCGGCAGCACGATCTGTTACGCCTTCATGCAAGCCACCGGCATGGTTAACGACCACGCCCGCGATTGCTTCCGATACGTCGCTCGTCGGTAACTCTGGAGTCAGATGCTCGACGCGCGAACTGGGTGATGGGCTTGCGTTTCGAGTTGAGCGCGGCGTAGGATTGTAGATCGTTGTTCGTCATCCAGGCCCACCTGCAAGGCTTAAGCTTTTGAAATGGCTCGGCAAGGTGCGGCCTGCGGACGAAAATGGGAGCGCCGGTGGCGGAGAAGGCCCGAACAAAGGCGGTCGTCGTAGTCGGAGCGCAGTGGGGCGACGAAGGTAAAGGCAAAGTCGTTGACTATCTGGCTTCATCGTTCGATTACACCGCGCGCTATGCTGGCGGACACAACGCTGGCCACACCGTTATCTTCGACGGGCATAAATACATTCTTCAGTTGATCCCCAGCGGCATTCTTCGGCCTGACAAAAAAGCTGTGATCGGCGCCGGAACGGTGGTGGATCCCGCCGCGCTGGTCGCCGAGCTCGAAAACCTGAAAAAATCCGGCGTCGAAGTTCGCGGGCGCCTTTTTCTGAGCAACCGCGCGCACGTAATTTTTCCCTATCATCGCGAGATGGATAAAGCCGCAGAATCAGCGCGCGGCGAAGCGAAGATTGGCACCACTTCGCGCGGCATCGGTCCCGCGTACGAAGACAAGATGGCGCGGCGGGGCATTCGCGTTTGCGACATGCTCGATACCGAGCGATTTCCGGAAAAGCTCGAACGCGTGATCACCGAGAAAAATGCGATCAGTCAGGCCACCTACGGGCATCCGCTGGAAACCGCCGGATTGCTGGAGCAATATTTGGAACTCGCCGCGCACATTCGTGGGCTGGTCGCCGACACCGGAGTGCTGCTGAATCGCGCACTGGATAACGGTGAGAGCGTTTTGTTCGAGGGTGCTCAAGGCACCATGCTGGACATCGATCACGGAACCTATCCATTTGTCACTTCCTCTAATGCCACTTCGGGTGGCGTAGCTACCGGGCTTGGCGTAGCGCCCACGCGATTGACGGGCGTGGCCGGCGTTACAAAGGCTTACACCACGCGAGTCGGCAGCGGCCCGTTTCCCACCGAGATGCCGGATCTCGACGCGCAGGCAGTCCGCGAACGCGGTCAAGAATTCGGAGCGGTAACCGGACGTCCCCGTCGCTGCGGCTGGCTGGACCTGGAGGTTTTGCGATTCGCGAAAATGCTAAACGGCATCGATTCCCTGGTCGTCACGAAGCTCGACGTCTTCGACGCACAGAAAGAAATAAAAATTTGCACCGGATATCGTTACAAAGGAAAGCGCCTGACGGAAATGCCGCCCGACGCCGAAACGCTGGCGGAAATCGAGCCGGAATATCACTCCATGCCTGGCTGGCAAACGCCCACGCCTGGAATTCGCGACGTGAAAGAATTGCCTCTCGCGGCGCGCGATTACTTGAATTTTATTTCCGACCAATTGCAAGTCGAGATCGGGATGATATCCACAGGCCCAGAGCGCGATGCTACAATTGTCCCGCGAGGAACCAAGCTGTCATCCTGGCTGTAGCGCTGCAAAATATCCCCATGCTTTCCCACGAAGCGGCCCGCGCAAAAGTGATTGAGGTTGTGAGCGCGCGTTCATCCGCGCCCGCAACTGAAACGATCGAATTCGTGAACGATCCGTCTCGGGCGCTCGGCCGCATCCTCGTTGAAAATGTGATTGCGGACCGCAACTATCCTCCCTTTGATCGTTCCACCCGTGACGGGTTTGCTGTCCGCGCTGCCGATGCCGCGAATCCCGGCGCGCGTCTGCGTTTGATCGGAGAAAGCCGCGCCGGCCGTGCTTTCGAGGGTCAAATGGAAACGGGCTCGTCGGTGCAGATCATGACGGGTGCGCCGTTACCGCGCGGAGCGAATGCAGTGGTCATGCTCGAAGATGCCCGCGTAGAGGGCGATTCGGTGGTCATCCAACACGCCGTTCGCCCCGGACAGCATTACGTTGTGGAAGGGCAGGAAACGCGCGCGGGGGAGAGCGTAATCAAGCGCGGAAAACGTCTCGGGTATGCCGAGCTCGCGATAGCCGCGCAAGTAGGCCGCTGCCAAGTGGAAGTCGCGAAGAAGCCACGCGTCGCAATCCTTTCCACTGGCGACGAAATAATTTCCGCAACTGATTCTCCACAGCGGTTTCAAATCCGCAATAGCAACAGCATTTCACTGGCCGCGCAAGTTTCGCTAGCGGGAGGCGAACCCGTCGTCTTGGGTGTCGCGCCTGACAACGTGCCGGAGCTTCGCGCTCAAATCGAACAGGCCCTGAAATCCGATATCGTAATTTTGACTGGCGGCGTGTCGGTAGGGAAATACGATCTAGTGGAACAAGTCCTGAAAGAGCTGCGCGTTGAATTTTTCTTTGACGCGATCGCCATTCGTCCCGGCCGCCCCGCCGTTTTTGGCGCGTGCAACAATACTCCCGTATTCGGCCTGCCCGGAAATCCAGTATCGACCATGGTGACGTTTGAATTGCTGGTGGTGCCGGCCATAGAAGCTATGAGCGGACACACACCTGGTTCGCTGCATCTTTTCAAAGCTAAGCTCGTGCATCCACTTGACGAGAAACCGCCTCTCGCGCATTTTCTTCCAGCGCGAGTGAAGTGGCCTTCCGGCGAAGCCACCGTAGAAGCCTTGCATTGGGAAGGCTCAGGCGACATCGGATCAGTGGTCCGCGGGAATTGCTTTTTAGTGGTGCATGAATGGAAGTTAAAGCTCGAAGCCGGCGAAATAGTCGATATCCTGCCGCGCCGCGGACTTTTTTAATATGGCCAGGAAACGTGTTGCGAAGAAGAAACTTTCGCATTACGACCGAGCAGGCCGCGTACAAATGGTCGACGTGTCCGCCAAGCCCGCAACAGCGCGCAGGGCGGTGGCCCACGCGTTCGTTCGTATGCAGCGCGCGACAATGGCAAGCGTGCGCCGGCTGAAATCGCCGAAGGGAAATCCGCTGGAAATTGCGCGAATCGCCGGTATCCTGGCCGCCAAGCGAACTTCCGAGCTGATTCCACTTTGTCATCCCCTCGCGTTAACGCACGTAGATGTCACCGCAAAGCTATGCCAGAATGGAATCCAGGTGACATCGGAAGCCACCAGCACCGGCCCAACCGGGGTCGAGATGGAAGCGCTGGTAGCTGCTGCTGTCGCGTCACTGACGATTTACGATATGTGCAAAGCTCTGGAACGCAGCATGGAAATCACGGAATTGTATCTGGTGAAGAAGTCGGGCGGACGCAGCGGTGACTACACCCGCGCGGGAAAACGTGTGAAGCGATGACGCTCGGTAAAGATGTGAAAGTTCTGGTGGTCGATGATAACGCTCTGATCCTCGACCTCTTAATGAAGGGGCTGCTGCCGCACTGCGACGCGCGAGCGGCGGCGGACGGGGCCGACGCACTTCTGAAAATAGTGGATGATCCCCCGGACCTGGTGGTTTGCGATTACCGCATGCCGGGCCTCGACGGCCGCCAGCTTTACGAAAAACTTCGCACGCGCCAGCAGACCAAACAAATCCCGTTTATTTTTCTGGCCAGCCGCGGTGATATCGAAGAAAAACTCCGCCCCATTGTCGAAGGCGTGGAAGAATTCATCTCCAAGCCATTTTTCATTAACGATGTGGTTCGGCGCACGAAGAAAGTTGTAGATCGTCTGCAGCTTGAAAAATTGCAGAAGCGCCAAGTGCGGCCCGGAGTAATTCAAGGCCGCTTGGAAGAAATGAGCATCATGGACTTGATGCAGTCGCTGGAAATGGGCCAGAAAACGTGTCAGCTAGGTATCCATCGAGGCGGGGAAACTTGCGAACTGTTCTTTTCCTCCGGGCAATGCAAAGACGCGCGATTTGGGTCAGCAGAAGGCGAAGCGGCGGTGTTTCAGGCCGTGCGTTGGACCGATGGCGAATTCGAAATTGATTTCAACGTGGGGCCCACGCGCTCTACGATTTCTCGCACTACAACCGGCCTGCTGATGGAAGCCTTGCGCCTGATCGATGAAGAGCAGAATCAATCGGCCACGGAAGATCAGCGAGTAACCGAAGGATAGTTCGCCGCAAACCTCGCCATGCGCGTTTCCGTGATTACCATCAGCGATTCCGTGAGCACCGGGAAATCCGAGGACCGCTCGGGTCCCGCCGTTGCGGCGCGTTGTAAGGAACTCGGCTGGGAAATTGTCTCCTCAAAGGTCTCACCAGACGACCATGCTGCAATTCAAACGCTCCTGGAAGACATTTCCGACGCAACAGACGCCGACGTAATCCTTACAACCGGTGGAACAGGTGTGGGACCGCGCGACGTTACTCCGGAAGCCACAATGGCGGTCGCCGAAAGACTCATCCCTGGTTTCGGCGAGCACATGCGCACGGAGGGAGCCAAGAAAACTCCTCGCGCAATTTTATCGCGCGGTGTTGCCGGAATTCGCGGCACAACCATCATCATTAATCTCCCGGGGAGTCCTCGCGGTGCTGTCGAATCGCTCGACGCCATCGCTGAATTTCTCCCGCATTCAATTTCAATTTTGCACGGCGCACGCCACGATTAAGAACTAGGCAAAACTCATTTGAGAACGTTGGCCCTTACAGGCCGCCTCACGTATAATCCCGCGCGTAATGCCGCTAGCTGCCGGAACCCGCTTAGGTCCCTACGAAATCATCGCGCCGATTGGCGCGGGTGGCATGGGTGAAGTTTACAGCGCGCGAGACACGCGTCTCGATCGTACTGTAGCGCTGAAAATTCTCCCACCACATTTGGCAGACGCACCGGAAGTGCGCCAGCGTTTTGAACGTGAAGCCCGCGCCGTCTCCAGCCTGAACCATCCAAACATTTGCGCGCTCTATGACATTGGCCGTCAGGACGGCACCGACTATTTGGTCATGGAGTACATCGAAGGCGAGACGCTCGCCAGGCGACTCGAGCGTGGTCCCCTCGCACCGGTCGAACTTTCGCGCATAGCCATCCAAATTTGCGAAGCGTTGGAAAAAGCCCATCGCCAGGGAGTGATTCATCGCGACTTGAAGCCCGGCAACGTGATGCTCACGAAGTCTGGCGCGAAGCTGCTCGATTTTGGCTTGGCCAAGGCGACTGCGCCAGTCGCTGTCGATCCCGCGTTGTCACCCACCATGAGTCAGCCATTACTAGGCAGCGGTCAAAACGCTGCGCTCACCACGCAAGGCACGATCGTCGGCACGCTGCAATATATGTCGCCCGAACAACTCGATGGTGGGGAAGCGGACGCTCGAAGCGATATTTTTTCGTTCGGTGCGACGCTGTACGAAATGGCCACGGGGAAAAAAGCGTTTGAGGCGAAAACGCAGGCGAGCCTGATTGCCGCAATTCTAAGAGAAGAGCCGCGGCCAATCAGCGATCTTCAGCCATTGTCGCAGCCCGCGCTTCAACGTATCGCCACGACCTGCCTCTCCAAAGATCCGGACGACCGCTGGCAAAGCGCCGGCGATTTGAAGCGTGAGTTGCAATGGATTGCCGACGGAGGCTCGGCCGCAGGAATTCCCGCGCCGGTAGTGGCCCAGCGCAAGAGTCGCGTGCTAAGGTCTCAAATTTCGCTGATCTTGTTGGGAATTCTTGCAGCGTGTGCAATCGCCGCCGCAATTTTTTACGCGCGCCAAGCCGCCGGGCCGAGACCAGTCATTAATGCCGAGTGGACCCCACCTGACGGATTCGCATATGGAACGGTCGGCAAAGACAATCAGTTTGCGATTTCTCCGGACGGTGCTGCTATCGCCTTCGTAGCGGACGGGCAAGGCAAACAAATTATTTTCGTCCGTATGCTGAATTCCTCTACGGCCCAACCTTTGCAGGGCACCGACGGAGCCTCCTATCCTTTTTGGTCAGGTGACGGCCGAAATCTCGGCTTTTTCGCCGACGCAAAGCTGAAGCGTGTTCCGGCCGCAGGCGGAGTGGTGCAGATTCTTTGCGACGCCACTGCCGGCCGCGGCGGCACTTGGAATCAGGATGGGGTGATCGTATTCACGCCGGGGCTTAAGGAGGCGCTGTACAAAGTTCCGGAAAGCGGCGGGACTCCCGTACCAGTAACCGCGCCTAAGCAGTCAGCGGAATTACAGAGCCATCGCTGGCCTTCGTTTCTACCGGATGGAAAGCACTTCTTGTTTACTACCGACGATAGTATCGCCGTTGGATCCTTGGATTCGACGGAAAGCCACGTAGTTCTGCAGACTAAATCTAACGCTACATATTCCAGTGGATACATTCTTTATATGACAGACGGCAACCTGGTGGCCCAGCCATTTGATCTGGGTCATCTCTCCGTCCGCGGTGTGCCGGTTCCTGTGGTGGCCCGCGTGGAATTTGCTAGGGGGAAGTCGTTGGGCAATTTTTCAGTGTCGCAAAACGGAACGCTGATTTATCAGCGCGACTTTACGCCCAAGCAACAGATCATTTGGCTCGATCGCAACGGCGCCGAAGTATCCAAGCTGGGAGAGCCGGACTACTACTTTGGGGCGGCGCTTTCTCCCGACGGTCGCCAAATCCTACTCACGCGCGGCCAGCCATCAAGCAAGCGCGATTTGTGGATCATGGACTCGCAACGTGGAACTCTCTCTCGTGCCACCTTCGACCCGGCCGGGATGATTCTCGGCATATGGTCTCCCGATGGCAAAGATTTCGCGGTTTCGGTCGCCAACGGTTATGAAATCCGCAGAACTGGGCTACAAGGAAGCGCCACAGAACAATTGTTCCCGCCAGATCAGGTTTCGAAATACCCCACCGATTGGACCGCGGATGGCCAAACGCTTATCCTCACGGTTCAAAACTCCAAGACAAATCAGGATGTCGAGACCTGGTCCGTTGTCGGTGAGCACAAACTCGTGCCACTGGTCCAGACGACTTCTAACGAATATGCCGGAAATCTCTCTGCGGATGGCCATTTCTTAACCTATGCTTCGAACGAGACTGGTCGTCTGGAGCTTTATGTCACACAGTTTCCGGAAGGCAGACTAAAATGGCAGGTCTCCAGCCAGGGGCTAAGCGGCGGAGAACCCATTCGATTCTCAGCTTGGGGTCACGATGGCAAGACGTTGTATTACATCGACGGTAGCGGCGCCGTAATGGCCGTGCCGGTAGAGAGTCTGAATCCTTTTAAGGTGGGGGCGCCGCGCAAGATTTATTCAGCGAGTGCCGGGGTAGGCGAAATAACTGCGTCGCCGGACGGGAGACTGCTGATTATGACGCCCGTCGGAACGCAAACGGTCACGCCCGCATCGCTGGTCGTTAACTGGCCTTCCGCACTGAATAAATAGACCGAGCCGCGTTGTTAAATTACTCCTGATGGCACTGGCTGGCTCTCGAATGGTGTGCTAGGATGCCGTCTTAATTCGGAGATGCCGAGCCAATACATCCCGATTTTGATTTACGCACTCCTCGCCGCGGCTTTTCCCGCAGTCACACTGGTTATTTTCAAATATATTCGGCCGGAAATGCGCGCTACGGGCGCGAAGCTGGAGCCCTATGAGTGCGGCGTGCCGCCGGAAGGAAGCTCGCGCGGCCGTTATTCGGTGCGATTTTATATCGTGGCGATTTTGTTCGTCATATTTGACGTGGAAACCATATTTCTATTTCCTTGGGCGATAAGGTACAGCCAGTTAGGCGCATACGGCTTGGTATCCATGCTTGTCTTCCTGGGCATCCTGCTAGTCGGCTACGTTTGGCTGTATCGCAAAGGCGCGCTGGATTGGGTGTAGCGGGCGAATTCCGCCTGCGTAGGACAACGCGCTGCAACGCGTTTAAATCTCAACTCGTTTGACGCGGTTTTTTGGGGTGTGTTAAAAAGGCGGGCTGCTCGCGGCTCTTGGAGAACGGCAGCTTGTTGAAACGGAATCGATGGCCAACGACCCTTCGGAAAAAGATCCAGTTTCGAAACCGCCTGCATCTGGGGCGGAAGAAAAACCCATTGCGCAGAAGCCAGCGGAGCTTTCCCAAACCGCCGCGCCTGCCGACCCGCCTAAATCGTCGGATGCGCCGGCGCCGAAACCGCCGGCACCAGCGGCAACAACTCCCTCCGCACCCGCTGCTGCTCCGAAAGCCCCCGCGCCTCCCGCTAAGGAAGCGCCGCCAAAGCCTCTACCGCTCGACAATGAACTCGTGCAAAAGCTCAAGGCTCGTTTTGGCGATGCCATTCGCGAAGCCACCCTCGATCGCAAGCAGGCCATCGTCACAATTGCTGCCGATCAACTCCGCGAAATCTCGCGCTACTGCCGTGACGAAGAAAAGTTCGACATGCTGGTGGATCTAACTGCCGTGGATTGGCCCAAGCGCGAAAGAAGATTCGACGTAATCCTGATTTTGTATTCGTTCGCGAAAAATGAGCGTGTCCGCCTGAAAGCGCACGCCGGCGAGACCGAGCCAGTTCCCAGCGTCTGCGAAATCTGGCCCGCCGCGAATTGGCTCGAACGCGAATGCTACGACATGTTTGGAATCGTGTTCGAAGGCCATCCGGACCTGAAGCGTATTTTGATGCCCGACGAATGGCAAGGCTATCCGCTGCGAAAGGATTACGACATTTTGAAGCAAGACACCGATTGGGTTCGCGAGAACCTGGGCATCGAGAGCGGCCAATAGAGATGAGCGACCCGCGCGGCACCGAACCCTCCAACGTCAGCAGCACCGTCCTGGGAGCCGACGAAATCATTTTGAACATGGGTCCGCAGCATCCTTCGACGCATGGAGTCCTGCGCGTTAAGTTGAAGCTCGACGGCGAGCGCGTCGTGGATTCCGAATGCATCATCGGCTACCTGCACCGTGGCGTGGAGAAAATTGCGGAACATCGCAGCTATCAGCAGTTTGCGCCCTATGTGGACCGCATGGATTACGTTGCGGCGGTATCCAATGGCCTGGGCTATTGCGAGGCGGTGGAAAAATTACTGGGGACGGAAGCGCCCATACGCGCGCGCGTAGTTCGCACGATCCTCACCGAGCTTCAAAGAATCGCCAGCCACTTGCTCTGGCTCGGTACGCACGCTTTGGATATAGGCGCGCTCACTCCGGTCTTCTATTGCTTCCGCGAGCGCGAAGAAATTCTCAAAATCTTCGAGAAGTATTGCGGCGCACGCCTTACCACGCACGCATTCCGCATCGGCGGTCTGCAGTATGAAACCTACGACGGTTTCGAGCAGGATGTGAAACGCTTCTGCGAAGACTTCGACCACAAAATTGATGAGTATGAAACCCTGCTCACCGAAAATCGCATTTGGGTGGGCCGCACAAAAGGCGTCGGAATTCTTTCGGCCGCGGATGCCATCGCGTTGGGCGTTACCGGGCCTGTGTTGCGCGCCAGCGGTGTGAAGTGGGACCTTCGCAAGGCCATGCCCTACGCCGCCTACGACCAATATAAATTCGAGATCCCCATCCGCGAAACCGGCGACACCTTCGACCGTTACGTCGTTCGCATGGAAGAAATGCGGCAATCGCGCCTGATTTGCCTGCAAGCAGCGGAAAGCATTCCGGCTGGCCCGATTATGGCGCGCATCGGAAAAGTTTTGAAGCCGCCGCCGGGCGAAGTGTACCACTCAATCGAAGCGCCCAAAGGCGAGCTCGGTTATTACATCGTGAGCGACGGCACCACGCAGCCCTATCGCGTTCGTGTGCGTCCTCCGTCTTTTATTAATTTGCAGGCGTTCGACAAAATGGCGCGCGGCTCGCTCGTAGCCGACGTCGTCGCCATCATCGGAACCATCGACATCGTGCTCGGGGAAGTGGACCGCTAATGAGCCATCTGCTTCCACCGTCGATCCTGCGGCTCGTTTTGCCTGTGTTTTACGCCGTGGTGATCGTCGCGGTTCTGCCGCTGCTTGCCGGTTACATCGTCCTAGTGGAACGGAAAGTTATGGCGGACATGCAAGCGCGTCTCGGCCCCATGCGAGTTGGCCCGCATGGATTGTTGCAGCCCATCGCCGATGCCGTGAAATTGCTTCTGAAAGAAGACATCATTCCCGACAAAGCCGACCGGCTTTTGTTTTGGCTCGCCCCGCTCGTAAGCGTCACCATGGCTTTGCTGGCGTACGCCGCGCTTCCCATTGGTCCGGCGTTTCAGATTGCGGATTTGAACATCGGCCTGCTTTTCATTCTGGCAGTCAGCTCGCTGGGAATTTACGGCATCGTCCTCGGTGGATGGGCTTCCAACAGCCACTACTCCCTACTAGGCGCGTTGCGCAGCGCCGCGCAACTCGTCAGTTACGAAACGGCTGCTGGGCTCGGATTGATTTCCGCTTTGCTACTGGCCGGCTCGCTTTCGATGAAAGACATCGTAATAGCGCAGTACGACCAGGGCATCTGGTTCATTTTTTACGTTCCGATTGGTTTTTTTATTTATATGGTCGGCTCGATTGCGGAAACGAATCGCGCTCCCTTCGATTTGCCTGAAGCTGAATCGGAGTTGGTCGCCGGTTACATGACGGAATATAGCGGCTTTCGCTGGTCGCTCTATTTCCTGGCCGAATACGCGAACATGATTATCGTGGCCGGAATCGCCACCACGCTATTTCTGGGCGGCTGGTTGCGGCCGTTCGCGAGTTCCCACACCGCTCTGCCCGGAACTTCCATCGAATTGCTGGATGCGTTGCCATCACTCCTGGTCCTCGGTGTCGCGCTGTACTGTTTCTATCTGGCGCCGAAACAGCCGGTGAAAATCCAAAAGATGGTAATGGCGATGGCTGGCGGTCTGTGTCTGATAATCGCCGGAGTTTTGGCTGGAGCGCTTTTTGCATCTCCGGCTGTTTTGCAAGGCATTCACGGAGCGTTCTGGTTCTTGGCCAAAGTCTTCACCTACATTTATTTCTTTTTGTGGTTCCGATTTACTTTTCCCAGATATCGTTTCGATCAATTGATGCGGCTGGGGTGGAGATTTCTGATTCCGCTGGCGCTTGTGAATTTGATCGCTACTGCAACAGCCCTGCTGGCCACTCGCGAATGGGGCGGGAGCTTACTGCTCTATACGCTGCTGGCGGATGCTGTCACGCTCGCGGTGGCCATATTCCTGGCGAAGAATGACGAAGTCGATAGCGCAGTCCCCGTGATGGATGGTGAATAAATGGGCTTGAACTCGATTCTCTTTTACTTTTTTGCCGCGCTTGCGGTCGGTTCGGCGATCTTGATGGTCACGCGCCGAAACGTGGTTCATGGCGCGGTTTATTTAATCACCACGCTGCTGGCGACGGCCGGCGTCTTCCTTCTACGGCAGGCTGAATTTCTTTTTATAACGCAAGTGATCCTCTATGTCGGCGGCATCATGGTTCTCTTTGTGTTCGTGATTATGCTCGTTAATCTGGACGTCTCGCTTTTGCAGTATCAATTCAACCGCCAGCGATTTGTAGCTGGTGTGCTGGCTCTGGCGCTGGCTGCGCAATTATTTATCGTCATAAAAATGGGAAAAACATCGCTGTTTCCGCAGGCGCGCGTTCCGGAAGTCTTGCCCAAGAACACCGAAGCCGTTGCCGATGCGCTTTTCGGACGCTTCATGCTGCCTTTCGAAATTGCATCAATTTTGCTTCTCGTGGCCATGATTGGAGCGGTAGTGATGGCGAAGCGGAGGGTGTAATGGTTCCCGTGGATCATTATCTTTGGCTGAGCCTCGCGCTTTTCACCATAGGCGTGATCGGTGTGCTCACGCGCCGCAATGTGATCATCATTCTGATGTCCATCGAATTGATTCTGAACGCGGTGAACATCAACCTCGTCGCTTTCTCGCACATGTTTGGCAACGTGGACGGGCAGGTTTTCGCAATTTTTATCATCACTGACGCAGCCGCCGAAGCCGCCGTCGGGCTTGGCATCATCCTGGCATTTTTCCGCAATCGAGAGACGCTGCTCGCCGACGAAATGGACATGTTGAAATGGTGAAAATCCGAGCATGAACGCGCAGCCATTTTTTCTCGACCACCTATGGCTGATCCCGCTTTTCCCGCTGGCCACAGCGGCCGTGATGCTTTTCTGCGGTCGGCGCCTTAGCAATAACATCGTCAGCTGGCTTTGTTCCGGCAGCGTTTTCCTTTCGTTTATCTTTTCCGTAGGAGCTTTCTTTCAGCTCATCGCCAAGCCTTCCGGTGAACGCATCGCCACCAAGGTTCTGTTCGAGTGGATTCCCGCCGGCACGTATCACCTGCTCGACGGAAGAATCGCGAAATTCATCGCCGACTGGGGCTTTCAAATCGATCCGTTGTCCTGCGTGATGATCCTCATCGTCACCGGCGTTGGGTTTCTGATTCACATTTATTCCACCGGTTACATGGCGCACGAAGGCGGCTATTACCGCTTCTTCGGCTATTTAAATCTCTTCATGTTTTCGATGTTGATGTTGGTGCTGGCCAACAATCTTTTGCTGCTCTTCGTCGGTTGGGAAGGCGTGGGCACCTGCAGCTATCTTTTAATCGGATTCTATTTCCACAAGAAGTCCGCTTCCGACGCTGGCAAAAAAGCGTTCATCGTCAACCGCGTGGGCGACGCCGGATTCCTCTTGGGAATTTTTCTTACTTCCGCACTTCTTGGCACCATTCGCTTCGTTGAGATTGGACCAGCTCTCGCCGCAGGCGGTTTCGCCATCGGCGACCCACGCATTACCGCAATTGCTCTGCTATTTTTCGTAGGCGCAACAGGAAAGTCAGCGCAGATTCCGCTATACGTCTGGCTACCAGACGCCATGGAAGGCCCCACGCCAGTCAGCGCGCTGATTCACGCCGCCACCATGGTCACCGCAGGCGTTTACATGGTCACGCGCACCAACGCCATTTATCAACTTTCGCCCAAAGCCATGGGAGTGGTCGCGCTAACCGGCGCAGTCACAGCGCTTTTTGCCGCGTCCATGGGCGTGGTGCAGAACGACATCAAGAAAGTTTTGGCTTACTCCACGGTATCCCAGCTCGGCTACATGTTCCTGGCCTGCGGCGTCGGCGCCTTCACCGCCGGCATTTTCCATTTGATGACGCACGCATTCTTCAAAGGCCTTCTCTTCCTGGCAGCTGGCAGCGTGATTCACGCAGTCTCCGGCGAGCAGGACATGCGCAAAATGGGCGCGCTCTCGACAAAAATCCCTGTCACCTATTGGACTATGCTGATCGCCGCTCTCGCCATCGCGGGAATTTTCCCCTTCGCCGGTTTCATCAGCAAAGATTTGATCCTCGGCAAAGCCTACGAGAAAGACGCGCTGCTTTGGGCCATCGGCTATTTCACCGCGGGCATGACCGCGTTTTATATGTTCCGCTTGATTTTCATGACTTTTCACGGCGCCTCGCGCGTGGACCACGAAGTCGAGCATCCCATTCACGAATCTCCGAAATCGATGCTGGTCCCGCTGGTGATTTTGGCCGTTCTATCCGTCGTCGGGGGCTGGCTGAGCTGGCCAGAAATTTTTGGCGGCAACAGCCACTTCATCCATTTCCTGTCCACTGTAGTCGCCGTTCCGCACGAGGCGCGCATGGAGCCGGTGAAGGGTCCCAGCTCCGCGCACGGAGAACTTTTCCTGATGATGCTTTCTGAAGGCCTGGTGATATTGGGAATTTTGTTTGCCTGGCTTCTATACGTGAAGCGCACAGACCTGCCGAATAAAATCGCGCATAGCTTCGGCGGATTCTACCGCCTGGTTTACAACAAATATTACGTGGATCAACTTTACGACGCGCTCTTCGTGAATCGCGCAAAAGATCTGGGCCTAGCGTTGGGTGCGTTCGACCGCCGTGTGATCGACGGCGTGGGGGTGAATGGCGCAGGCTGGCTCGCGCGCGCCATTTCAAAACTTTCCATGTGGTGGGACACCTGGATCGTGGACGGCTCCGTGCGTCTCGGCGCGCGCATCGTCTGGATTTTCAGTTATCCCGTGCGCCTGATTCAGGACGGGCTGGTGCAAAGCTACATGCTTCTGATCGTAATCGGCTTGATTGGATTTTTCGGCTACTACCTTTATATGGCGCATCACGCCATACATTAGACAAAGACGAGGGAATGGATGCTTTTCTCCGATAGCCACATTTTAAGCACAATCTTATTCACGCCGCTGGTGGGCGCGATTTTGATGCTCTTCATTCCGAGCAACCGTCCCGACCTGCATCGCTGGATGGGAAATATCTTCGGATTTCTCGGACTGGCCGTCTCGCTGCCGCTGCTGTGGCGCTTTGATTCCGGTCCCCACTCTCCGCGCTTCCAGTTCGTCACAAATCATTCCTGGATTCCTTCGATTGGCGCGCACTTCACCTTAGGCCTGGACGGCCTGAGCTACCTCTTAGTGATGCTCACCACCGTCCTCGGCCCGCTCGCGATTCTTTCGTCCTGGTCCGCGATCAAAAAACGGGAAAAGGAATACTACATCCTGCTTCTCCTGCTGCAGACGGGCATGCTCGGCGTTTTCATGTCCCTCGACTTCGTGCTCTTTTATGTTTTCTGGGAAGTAATGCTCGTGCCCATGTATTTCCTGATTGGCGTGTGGGGCAGCGAACGACGCCTGTACGCCGCGATCAAGTTTTTCCTTTATACGCTCGCCGGTTCGGTCCTGATGTTATTGGCGATTTTGGCCATTTACTACTACCGCGGCACTTTCGACATTCGAGAAATCCTGATTCATCCATTCACTCCGCAATACGGATGGCTGGAGAAATGGCTGTTCTGGGGATTCTTTTTCGCCTTCGCCATCAAAGTTCCCATGTTCCCCTTCCACACCTGGTTGCCCGACGCGCACACCGAAGCCCCCACGGCAGGTTCCGTCATCCTCGCCGGCGTGCTGTTGAAAATGGGCACCTACGGTTTCTTGCGCTTCTCCGTTCCGATGTTTCCCGACGCCACGGTCAAATATCGTTGGATCATCATCCTCCTGTCGTTGCTCGGAATCGTCTACGGCGCTTTAGTCTGCATGATGCAGAAGGACATGAAAAAACTTATCGCCTATTCTTCGGTGAGCCATATGGGCTTTTGCACCCTGGGCATTTTCGCGCTCACTCCGCTCGGCCTTTCCGGCAGCATCATCCAGCAGCTCAACCACGGAATTTCCACCGGCGGCCTGTTCTTGATCGTAGGCATGCTTTACGAGCGCAGGCACACGCGTTTGATCTCCGAATTTGGCGGACTCGCGACGCCGATGCCGAATTTCGCCGTGCTATATCTGATTATTACTCTGAGCTCTCTGGGTATGCCTTTGTTGAACGGTTTCATTGGTGAGTTCACAATCTTGCGAGGCGTGTTTGAAGTCAGTTGGAAGTGGGCCGCCTGGGGCGTGCTCGGGGTAATTCTCGGTGCAGCATACTTGCTCTGGCTGTATCAACGCGTGATGTTCGGCAATGTGACAAATCCTGCAAACGAACTTTTGCCCGACCTCAACATGCGCGAGTACGCAACCGTACTTCCGCTCGTCGCGCTGGCATTCTGGATCGGAATTTATCCCAAGCCGCTATTCGATATTCTCGATAAGCCCGTGCACGAATTAGTTGAGCGCGTGAACCCCGGCTACTATTCCGCGCCTGAGCTCATTCCGCCCGCAGCGTCCCCGGCGGAGCAGCCCACTTCGATAGTGCTACCTGCAAAGGCGCCATTGGCACAAATGGCGATATTGCCGCCACCGTCTTCTTCTTCCGTTGAGGTCAGGTAGAGATGCAAGTACCGTGGCAGGATGTTTTCGAGCAAACACGCCGCGATTTCGTTTTCATCTTGCCGGAAGCGATGCTCGCCTGCTTTGGTCTAGCCACCTTGCTTCTCGATTTCTTCTTGACCAAAAAAGAGAAGTCCTGGAATTCGTTGACGGCCATGTTGGGTGTCGCGTTCAGCGGCGGCGCGCTCGTATTGATGTACAAGATGCAGGGCCAAGCTTACGCCTTCAGCAATTCCATCATCATCGATCCGTTTTTCATCTTCTTCGGATTTATTTTCCTGGCTTCCACCGCGCTCGTAATTTTGATTTCCGTGAAATACATGGAAATCGAGAAAGAGCAACACGGCGAATACTACGCGCTGATGCTTTTCGCCACAGTCGGCATGATGTTTCTGGCCTGCGGCAACGACTTAATCGTCCTTTTCGTCGCGCTGGAAACCATGGCGCTAAGTTTCTACGTGCTCACCGGATTTTTGCGCCGCGACCGCAAGTCCAACGAAGCCGCACTGAAATACGTGCTGCTAGGCGCCTTCAGCTCCGGCATCCTGGCTTACGGCTTCTCAATCCTGTACGGAATCTCCGGGTCCACGAACCTGATAGTGATCGCCAACGCCATCACTGAACGCAGCACGCGTTACGGGCACGGCGACGTCCTCACGATTCTAGCTCTCGGTACAGTATCGGCCGGCGTATTCTTTAAAATTGCGGCGGTTCCGTTCCATCAATGGGCGCCGGACGTTTACGAAGGTGCGCCCACTCCCATCAGCGCCTACGTCAGCGTCGCTTCCAAAGCTGCCAGCTTCGCGCTTCTGCTGCGTCTCTTCCTCACCGTTTTCTGGCCGGTCAACCTAGACTGGGTTGTCGTGATGGAAGCAGTCGCGGTTCTTTCGCTAACCGTGGGCACGCTGGCCGCCATCACTCAGTCAAATATAAAACGCCTGCTCGCTTATTCTTCCATCACGCAGGTCGGTTACATCCTGCTCGGCCTGGTCGCCTCGGTGAATTCCGATGGCACGCTCCACGAGCGCGGCTTGCAAGCCATGGCTTTCTATCTTTTCGTATACGCCTTTTTCAACACCGGCGCTTTCGCCATCGTGATTCTGTTGCGCCACAAAGGTGTGATCGGCGACGACGTCGACGACTTGAACGGCCTCATCCAGCGCAACCCAGGCGCCGCAGTCTTGATGCTGATTTTCCTGCTGTCGCTCGCAGGAATTCCGCCCACCGCAGGCTTCTTCGCCAAGCTTCTTGTTTTCTGGGCGCTCATAGAGACGGGGCATACCTATCTGGCGGTCTTGTCAGTTCTGTATATTTTGCCCGCGGTTTACTATTACTTCCGCCTGGTAGCGGCGATGTGGGTAAAAGAATCCACCGATCCCGTGCGCCCGGTGATTTCGCTAGCACAGAAGTTTGCGTTTGCAGCGATGGTAATGGTCACGCTGGCCGCCGGAATTTTCCCGGAACAGTTCCTGCGCTTCGCCACTTATTCCTTGCTGATCCCGTTCGGACGCTGAGGGCGATACGCTATGGCTTCACAAGATCCCTCTCCGCGCAAACGATCAACCGGCTCTTCTCCAATGGCCTTGGCCATGGAGCTCCCGTTCCTTTTGGCAGGTGGCGCTCTGGTCGGCGGTCTATTCGGTTATCTATTGGACCGCTGGCTGCACACAAAACCCTTTCTGATGATCGTGCTAGGCGCCGTCGGCTTCGCGGCTGGTTTGCGCGACATGCTGAAGAGGTTGCAAAAAAGTGACAGCAACGACACGGGAAAATCCGGATGAGGCCAGCCATGCGCGAATCTCTCAGCGAATCGCCTGGCTGATACTAGTTTTAGGCTTCCTCGCAGCCGCCGCTGTATTCGTCACTAAATCGCGGCGCGCCGGCGCTGGCATTGCCATCGGAACTTTTCTTTCCTGGTTGAATTTTCGCTGGTTAGAGCAGTCCCTCGGCGTAGTTGCAATCGTCACAACCGCGAAAGCAGGAACCGCGCAAGCCCGCACGCCAGCCAGCTTTTACTGGAAGATTGGCGGCCGCTACGTCTTGATAGCGGCCGTTATCTATGTTACTGTTCACTACTTTGCAGTACCCCTCTTGTCGGAGCTTGTGGGCCTTCTTTCGCTCGGAGCGGGCGCAATTGTGGGAAGTCTTTACGAAGTCTTTCGGGACCTGAATAACGAATGAACGAACACCTAAACTGGTTTACGCTCCTGCTAAACAAGCTTTTTGGCCACGCCGTACTCGCCGTTATGGCCGCTCTGAAAATCGCGCCTAGGGATCCCGCGTATCCTATTCCAAACTTTGTGGCCGCTTCGGCGCTCGTTTGCTTGCTGGCTGTAGTGTTTTTTCTTTGGCTCCGGCCAAGAATTTCTGCTGACCGCCCTGGGGCTACCCAGCAAGTAATGGAACTTCTGCTCGCGAACCCCATGGGCGTCGGAATTCGCGATTTGCTCGATGAAAACGTCGGTCACCAAGGGCGCGAGTATCTGCCCATGGTTGGCGCGATTTCCATTTTTGTTTTATTTGCCAACGCCATCAGCCTGGTGCCTATTTTTCTTTCCCCGACCGGGCATCCAAGTGTCCCTCTCGCGTGCGCTATTCTCACGTTTGCTTACTATAACTGGCTTGGTTTAAAGCACCACGGGCCCATCGGCTACGCAAAACATTTTGCCGGCCCCGTTTGGTGGCTCTCCTGGCTCATTTTTCCGGTTGAAATCATCAGCCACACCGCGCGTTTGCTCTCGCTTACCGTCCGCTTGTGGGCCAATATTTTCGCCAGTGAACTGATCTACGTAATCTTCCTGGGACTTTTCATGACGCCCGCTCTGGTCATAGGGCGAAACCATCCAGTCTTGGGCTTGATTCTGGGGATCTTTCCCGCAGTTTTTCCCGTGGCTTTTATGGCGCTGCATCTTTTCGTTGCAGTCGTGCAGGCCTTTGTGTTCACGATTCTTCCCGCTCTTTATATCGGAATGGCAACTTCAGAGGAGCATTAATCCGGCTTCATCGTTGCCCAGTGTGATCCCGGCTGCTTGAGGATGACGGGAGCCACCTCCTGGAAGCGCTTTATAAAAAAGGAGAAACAAGTGAAAAAAGTCACAGCGTTGATGTTCATGTTGTTTGTTTCCGCCAGCATGGCATTGCCCGCATTCGCTCAGGCTGCCGAAAAACCACCGGAGCACGTTGCTCGCTGGATCGTACTTGCGGCCGGTGGCTCCATGGCTATTGCAGCTTCGTTTTGCGGCATCGCACAGTCTCGTGTAGCCGCAGCCGCTTGCGAAGGAATGGCCCGCAATCCTTCGGCAGCAGGCGCCATTCGAACGGCCATGATTCTCGGATTGGTCTTCATCGAGACTCTGGCGCTGTTCACCCTCGCTATCGTTTTCGCAAAAGTCGGCTATTAAAACGTGAGTCTTGAAGCCCGGAGGTTCGCCGCAAGCGAGCTTCCGGGCTTTTTGTTTTTATGGCCGTTGATAAATTAATGAGATCGGTGAATTAACGCAGGTAAATTGAATCCGCAGCTACTTTGGCAAGTTCGAGAACGCGCGCGGGAAATATGCCAAGATACAGCGTCCCAACAGCCGCGATAGCGAGAGCGAATGCGAGTGTAGGCGCCACTTTGGACGGCAGGTACTCCTTCGAGGGCTCCCAGAAATACATCGCCACGATCACGCGCAAGTAATAATAAGCGCCGATTACACTGTTGATGGCAGCGATCACCACCAGCCACACAACCTTCGAATCCAGCGCGGCCTGAAACGCAAAAAGTTTGCCCAGGAATCCGCCGGTTGCTGGCAATCCCAGCAGCGAAAGTAGAAAGAGCGAAAAACAGATCGCCAGCACCGGCTGTCTGCCTCCCAATCCCGCGTAATCGGTAATTTCCAGCCGCTTTTCGCCTGGCTGCCCCAGATGCGCGATCACCAGGAATGCGCCAATCTTCATCAGCGCGTACGCAGCCAGATAAAAAAGAACCGCCGCAATTCCGATATCGGTCCCCGCAGCGAACGCGACCAAAATGTAACCGGCGTGCGCTATGGACGAATACGCTAGCATGCGCTTCACGTTCGTTTGCACCAGCGCCGCGAAATTCCCAACGATCATCGTCAGCACCGCGGAAATCCAGACGGCCCAGAACCAGAAATTTCCCGCCGTGCCAAAAGACACGTAGAAAATCCTCAGCATCACTGCGAAAGTCGCAGCCTTCGGTCCCGACGCTAGCAACGCGGTCACCGGTGTGGGCGAGCCTTCATAAACATCGGGCGCGTAAACCTGGAATGGAGCAACCACTACTTTAAATCCCAGCCCCACGAACATCAGTGCTAGCCCCAATATTGCAAGCGATGCAACTTGTCCCTGGTCGGCCATCATTTTCTGCAGTGCGTCGGCAATCAGATCAATGCGCGTGGTGCCCGTCGCGCCATACACCATGGCGATGCCGTACAGAAAAAATGCCGTAGCGAACGATCCCAGCACAAAATATTTCAACGACGCTTCGTTCGACTTGATCGCTTTTCGCCGGAAGCCGGCCAGAACGTAAGTGGAAATTGAGCTCATTTCGAGACCGATAAACGCAGTAACCAGTTCGTTCGCTCCCGCAAGGATTCCCATCCCTGCAGTTGCGAACAACACTAGCGCATAATATTCCCCACGTTGGATGTTCTCTTCGTCCAAATAATTGAACGAGCCCAGAATCGCCAGCGCTGCAGCCCCCATCACCACCAGGTGCACAAAAATGCTGAACGAATCCGCTCGAATCAAATTGCTGTAAGCGTTGCCGGGATCGTGCGCCATGAAATGCACCCCGAGCAAACCGCCCAGCGCGCCGATGAAAGCAAGCCAGCCAAGCGCACGCTTGTGCGCAGCTTGGACGAACGCGTCGGCGACCATAATCACTATGCCAAACGCGCAAAGGATTATTTCCGGGGCGAGCCGGTGGAAATTCTCGATTTGTTCGCTGGGGAACGGAGTCACGGCTGAACGCGCCTCAACGAAATTTTCTTGGCAGACGCATTCTGGTGCTGCCTAAGCTCAATGCCAACTTGTTTTCCTGCAAGCTCAGGCGTTGCCGTTCGGCGTGAAGCGTTTTGCACGCGATCCATCTGCTGCAGCAAACTATCCGTGGAGCTTTGCATCCGTCGCGTAAAGAGCGGGGAAGCCACACCCATAAAAATAATCGCCACAGCCATAGTCGCAAGAATCAGCCTTTCGCGCCCCGACGCGTCAGGCAGGTTGCGATTCTTCTCCACCGTTACTTCTCCGAATCCGACGCGCTGATACGCCCACAATAAATAGATCGCCGAAAGCACCGCGCCGCTCGCCGCCCAGGCTGCCCAGGCGTGATGATTCTGAAACGTGCCGATCAGAATCAAGAACTCGCCGATAAAGCCGTTCAGCGGCGGCAATGCCAGTGACGACAGCGCAATAAAGAGAAAAAACGACATCAGCACTGGCATCGGATTCACTAGCCCGCCATACTCCTTGATTTCAAAGGTGTGCCGCCGGTCGTACAGCATTCCTACGCCAAGGAAAAGCGCGCCAGTCGAAATCCCGTGGCTTAACATCTGGAAAATCGCGCCTTGAATTGAAATTGTGCTGAACGCAAAAATGCCCAACACCACAAATCCAAGATGGCTCACCGACGTGTAGGCCACCAGACGTTTTAAATCCGTCTGCACCGTCGCCACCATCGCGCCATACACGATTCCAATAATCGCCAGCACACCAATGAGCGGAGCCATGCGGTGCGCTGCGTCGGGAAACAGCGGCAGACAGAATCGCAGCATCCCGTAAGTTCCGAGTTTCAACATCACGCCCGCCAGAATCACCGATCCTGCCGTGGGAGCTTCCGTGTGCGCGTCCGGCAGCCAGGTATGCAAGGGGAACAGCGGCACCTTTATCGCAAACGCTAGAAAGAAGGCCCCAAAAAGCAAAAGTTCGGTTCGCGCCGGCAGCAAAATCATTCCCGTTTGCAGCTTGGCCTGAATATCCGGCAGATCAAAGGTGCCGGCCAGGTTGTAGAGCCACAAAATCGCCACCAGCATCAGGATGGAGCCGAACATGGTGTACAAAATAAATTTCACCGCGGCATAAATTCGCCGGCCGTGTCCCCAAATTCCAATCAGGAAATACATCGGAATCAGCGTGAGTTCCCAGAAGAAGAAAAAGAGCAGCAGATCGAGCGAGACGAAAACGCCGATCATCGCCGTCTCAATCACCAGCAACGCGATGAAAAATCCTTTCACGTTTTCGTGAATGGCTTGCCACGAACAAAGAATCGCGAGCGGCGTCAAAAATGTGGTGAGCAAAACCAGAAACAAGCTGATGCCATCCACGCCCAGGTGATAATGAATACCGGCCCGTGCGATCCAGTCGTAATATTCTTCAAATTGGTATCCGGGATTTACCGAGTCGAATCCGCGCAGCAGAAATAGCGAAATCGCAAACTCCGCTAGCGACACAACCAGCGCAATCCGACGAATCCAAGTATGATCGTCTCCCCGCAGCAGCAAAAGTGCAGGCACGCCGAGCAGCGGCAAAAGCGCGATGACCGTCAGAAGATGAGAAGGCATGTCCACGCTAGCGCACCATTCCCCAAACTCCCAGCATCAACACAGTGAAGCCCACAGCGCCGATCACCACCCATGTGGCATAACTTCGCGCGTTCCCGGACTGTATTTCGCGAGCCTGTCCCCCAACTTCTCGCGCCACACGCGCCACGCCGTTCACCGTGCCGTCGATCACGCGCTCGTCCACCATGTGCCAGAGCACATTCGTCGAAATCCAAAGAAACGGACGAATAATCAGCGCCGCATAAATCTCGTCCACATAATATTTATCGAGCAAAAGCTTGTAGAGACCGTGCGCCCTCTCGGCAAGTTTCTTTGGCGCGTCCGGCTTACGAATGTAAAACCACCAAGCCACAAGCAATCCGATAATCGCGAGCACCACCGGTGGCCCAGTCAAAGCGTGAAATAATTCCATTGCAGGGCTGCTTGATATTCCTCCCGCCTCGCCCGCCGCACCTGCCAAAGACGTTCCCTGTTCGATTCCAGCCGGCACTCCGTAAGTAGCGAACACGGGATGCAAAAACGCTTCAAAGTAATCCGTCTTGCCCAGAAGATGCGGCGCGGCAAACCATCCGCCCACAACCGAAAGCAGCGCGAGAATCATCAGCGGCACAGTCATGCTGCGCGGCGATTCGTGAACGTGCACCTTGCGCTCGTCAAATCGCGGCCTGCCAAAAAATGTGAGAAATATCAGCCGGAACATGTAGAAGGAGGTAAGCCCCGCGCCAGCAAGTCCAAGCAGCCAAAGTGCGATGTGAGCGTTGGGCCCGGAACCGGCCGCGTCCAGAATTTCGTCCTTACTGAAAAATCCGGCAAAACCGGGAATTCCCGCAATCGCAAGCGTCGCAATAAACATCGTCCAGTAAGTCACTGGAATTTGTTTTCGCAGCCCGCCCATGTTGCGCATGTCCTGCTCGCCGCCCATAGCGTGTATCACGCTGCCCGCGGCCAAAAACAGCAAGCCTTTAAAAAACGCGTGCGTCATCAGATGAAAAATCCCTGCCGCGTAGGCCCCCACTCCACAGCCAAGAAACATGTATCCAAGTTGCGACACAGTGGAATAGGCGAGAACTTTCTTAATGTCGGTCTGCACCAACCCAATCGTCGCCGCATAAAACGCCGTAATCGCCCCCACCGCCGCCACCACGAACATCGCAATCGGCGCCCGCGAAAACAGCGCCTGCATGCGCGCCACCATATAAACGCCCGCAGTCACCATGGTGGCCGCGTGAATCAACGCGCTGACCGGCGTAGGCCCTTCCATGGCGTCCGGCAGCCAGACGTACAGCGGCAGTTGCGCCGACTTTCCAATCGCGCCGGCAAAAAGCAGCAAGCAAATCCACGTAAGCACGCCCGCTTGCGTCGCGCTCTCGGCTGGCATATTCGCGACCTTTGCGAAAACCGTGCCGAAATCCACAGAACTAAAAGTCCAGAAGAGCAGCAGAATTCCCACAGTAAATCCGAAGTCGCCAATTCGCGTGGTGAGGAACGCCTTTTTCCCCGCGTTAATCGCGGATTGTTTCAGGAACCAGAATCCGATCAGCAGGTAACTGCACAGCCCCACGCCTTCCCAGCCTACAAACATCAGAACGATGTTCGCCGCCAACACCAGCGTAAGCATGAAAAACACAAACAAATTCAGGTAGGCAAAAAAACGGTAATAGCCTTCCTCGTGCGCCATATATCCGGTGGAATAAATGTGCACAAGCAAGCTCACAAATGTAACCACCAGCAGCATCACGATCGTCAAGTGGTCCATCTGTAGAGCAAAGTCCACCTTGAACGATCCCGCCGACATCCAGTTGAAATAATTCTTGAAAAACGAAAGTTGTCCCGCGGGCAGCAGCGAAAATTCGCGGATAGCTTCCAGCACGGAAAGAAAAGCCAGCGAAACAGACCCAATCCCAATCGAATTTACAATGGTCTTGGACCAATTCTTGCCCAGCAAGCCATTCAGCGCAGCTCCAGCCAGAGGAAGCGCGAGAATGATCCAAAGATGTTCGAGTATTGGCATCAGAATTTCAGGAGGTTCACGCGCTCGATGTTCAGCGTTTGCCGGTTCTGATAAATCCGTATCACAATCGCCAGCCCCACCGCCGCTTCCGCCGCTGCCACAACAATCACGAAGAAAACGAACACGAGTCCGTCCAATTGTGCCCAGGCGCGCGCAAACGCCACAAACGCAAGATTCACCGCGTTCAGCATCAGCTCAATGGCCATCAAAATCGTGATGATGTTGCGTTTGAACACGAACGCCACCACGCCGAGGCCAAATAGAATGGCGCTCAGCACCAGATAATAGGAAACCGGAACAACGCTCATTCGTCTCTCTTCGCCAAAACCAGCGCGCCCAAAATCGCAATCAAAATCAAGATGGAAGTGGCTTCGAATGGAAACAAATATTTCTGGAAAAGCTGCAAGGACAAATCTCGCGTCGAAACCATCACGTTTGCGGACCCTGCCCCATTCGCCGGCGCTCGGCCCATCAGCGAATGGGCCATCCCATGCGCCAAGTCGAGCAGCAACAGAAGGCCCAGCGGAATCCCCACATACTTCGCGATTTTGCTGTACTCCGTGCGCTCTTCCACGCCCGCGTTTAGCAACATGATCACGAAAACGAAAAGCACCATGATGGCGCCCGCATACACAATAATCTGCACCGCCGCCACGAATTCCGCGCCGAGCATTAAATACAAACCCGCCAGCGACATCATCACCAGAATCAGCGACAGCGCGCTATGAATCGGCTCGCGCGCCAGAATCAGCAGCAATGCTCCGCCAATCGCGGTCAGCGCAAGAACGAAAAATAAAATGAATGGCAGGGTCATCCGTGTTTCACGAACAGCGGGAAAATAATCCACAGCGCTGTTCCCACCAGATTTGCCAGCGAAACCGGCAACAGCAGTTTCCATCCCAACGACATCAACTGGTCATAACGAAAGCGCGGCAGCGTCCCGCGCGTCCAAACGTAGAAGAAAAGCAATCCGCCCACCTTGAGCAGAAACCAGAACGGCCCCTGGATTATCGGTATAACTGCGGGAAGCAAACAAAGCACGCCCAGCACCAGCGCTCCGCAAGTAATTACGATCAGTTGAATCCGCCCGATCCCGGTTGCTCCCATCACGGCGTCGTACGCCAAATACACCCCAAGCCCCAGGAGCACGACCGCAGGCAAATATTGCAGAAAGGTCCAGCTTTCCGGAAAGGGGGAGAGCCATCCGCCCAAAAACAAAATCGTCGCCAGAAAGGAAACCGTGAGCATGTTCGCGTATTCCGCCATGAAAAACATCGCGAACTTGAAACTGGAATATTCGGTGTGAAAACCAGCCACGAGTTCCGTTTCCGCCTCGGGCAAATCGAACGGAACGCGGTTCGTCTCCGCAATGGCCGAAGTGAAATAGCAAAGAAATCCGATAATCTGCGGGAATAGGTGCCAGCGCGGAATAAACGGGAAGTAGCGATAGTACCCAACCTGATCCGAAACCATTTCGTTGAAATTCAGCGTTCCCGCCAGCAGCACCACACCGACCACCGAAAGCGTAAGCGCCACTTCGTAGCTGATCATTTGCGCCGAACTGCGCAGCCCGCCCAGTAGCGGGTACTTGCTGTTCGAAGACCAGCCGGCCAGCGCCACGCCATACACGCCGATTGACGTAATCGCAAAAACAAACATCAAGCCGATATTTACGTCCGCAACTATCAGTTGTGTAGGTTGCCCAAGAATCGTAATCGTTGCCGGGCCAAACGGAATCAGCGCAATCGTCGTCAGCGCGAGTGACAACGCAAGAAACGGAGCGAAGATGTACAAAAACTTGTCCGCTCCCGGCGGCGTCACATCTTCCTTAAATAGAAACTTTAGTCCGTCGGCCAGCGGCTGCAGTAATCCATGCGCGCCCACATAGTACGGGCCCCAGCGCGACTGAATGTGCGCCACGACTTTTCGTTCAAACCAGGTAAGGTACGCCAGCGTCGTCAATGTCAAAAACAACAAAATGACGATCTTTACTAGCGATACCACCAGGACTGCGTGCTGGGTGACGAACTCCACGGCGTATCTTTAGCCTCTTTTGTGGATACGAGCCTGGAACAATAGCGCCCCAACGTTCCGCTCGTAAATAAATAATCGTGTGAAGAAAAAACTGTGCCCGCTGTAACGTTGTAGTTTGGTTCCGGTGATTTGCAACTTGCCGTCGTTAGTTGCGCCCCGCCCGCCAGCAATATCGCAACGGAAACTTCGTATCCCTCCACGTTCTGGCGTATTTCGTCAAACGCCGCTTCCGGCGTGCGCAAACGAATCGGCGATCCCAGCCCAAGCATTCCGAGTTGGTGCGACAAAATGCGCAGCAAATCGAAATCGCTGCGCGGTCCCTGCGGGTCAATCGAGCGATGCGTCATCTGCACTTCGCCCGCGGCATTGGTCAAGGTGCCGTCTTTCTCATAGGACGACGCAGCAGGCAGCACCACGTCCGCGCGCAACGCCGTTTCCGTCAGAAACATGTCGTGCACCACGAGAAGTTCCAGTCCGCCGAGCCGATCGTGTTGCGCAACTTCAAAAGTTTTCACCGGATTTGCGCCCACCACGTACATCGCTTTCAGTTTTCCAGAAACCGCAGCTTCCATCATGGCGCGTGCGGTCATCCCCGGCGTGCCGGCAATCTCGCATCCCCAAATTGTTCCAAACTTCCTTCGCTCCGCTTGGTCAGCGAGCGACGCGTATCCCGGCAAGCGGTCCGGCAAAATCCCCATGTCCGCGGCGCCACGCGAATTCGAGTAATCGCCCAGCGCCATATAGCGCGTCGTCCCGCCAAGACGCGAGCCTAGCGCGACCAAATCGCGAATGGCCTGGCCTTGAATGTCCGCGCCAAAAAGAATTACGACGTCCGATTCTTTTTCCAGCGCGGATTTCATTTCCGCCAGCGAATCCGCAACAGGTTTCTCAAACGGTCCTTCGCTCCGCGCCAGCCAACCAACCGCAGCAGCTTCGCCACCCTTAGCCGTTTCCACTCCGTGCGCCGCTTGTCGATGGATTTTGCTCGGTTGGCCGTTAATCACATACAGCCGCGCCTGATGGTGCCGCACTCCCGTCCGAATTTGCCAGGCGACGAACGGATTCTGATTCGTCACATCGTTGCCAATCAGCAAAACCGCATTGGCCTTATAAATATCCGCCATGGTCGCCTGCGCGTCTTTGGCTTTCGGTCCCAACGCAGCGGCCAGCCCGACGTAATCAGCAGACCGATGATGATCGATGTTGTTGGTTCCCAAAGTTCCGCGCGCAAAGCGGTTCAGCAAATAGTTTTCCTCATTGGTCGTGTGATTCGAACCAATCACGCCAATCGCGTTCGGGCCATGCTTCTCGTGAACTTGCTTCAGCCGTCGCGCGATTTCTTCCAACGCATCTTCCCAACTCGCGGGTTCCAGTTTTCCGTTGCGCCGAACCAAAGGTTGCCGCACGCGTTCGGGATTGTGCGTGAAATCAAATCCAAAGCGCCCTTTCGCGCACAAGAATTCGCCGTTGATCCCCGACTGATCCCGATTATTCGCGCGAAGAATTTCGTTGTTGCGCACGCCCAGCGTCGTCTTGCACCCGTTCGAGCAGTGCGTGCACGGGTCTGCAACGTATTTCATTTCCCACGGCCGCGTTTGATAACGATACGTGCCGCTCGTCAGCGCGCCCACCGGACATATATCGATGCACATGCCACATTCTTCGCACGCCAGCTCGCCCGGCTTGTTCGGCAGAATCACGGAATTCACGCCACGTGCGCCCACGCCCAGCGCTTTCACGTCCATACCTTCATCGCAAACGCGCACGCAGCGAAAACACAAAATACATCGCGGTGCATCGTAATAAACCAGCGGTGACCACTTTTCTTCCGGATAATGCAGTTTTTCTTCATTGAAACGGCTGTGGTCCAGCCCGTAGCGAAAAGTCATGTCCTGCAATTCGCACTCGCCGCCTTTGTCGCACACCGGACAATCCAGCGGATGGTTCGAAAGCAGGAACTCGATCATGTCCTTGCGGGCTTTATGTACCTGCGGCGTATCGGTCTTGACCACCATGCCTTCCACCGCCACCAGCGTGCACGCCGTCTGCAGCTTCGGCGTCTTCTCTACTTCTACCAAACACATTCTGCAAGCCGCTTGCAGAGAAAGCCCCGGGTAGTAGCAGAACGAAGGAACCTCTATACCTTTGCCTTTGGCCGCTTCGATCACAAGCGTGCCGGCAGGCGTGGTAAGTTTCTCGTCGTTGATCGTAAACGTAACTTGTTTCACTTCAGGCATGGAGTCCTAAGAAGCTCCCACAATCATTTCCGCGGGCTTGAACGCGCATTTCCCGCGCAAATGGTCTTCAAATTCGTGCCGCCACTTTTTCACGATACTAATCGTGGGTAATGCCGCTGCATCGCCCAGCGGACAGAACGTGCGGCCCAACATATTTTTCGATAGCTCATCAATCAGAGAAATATCGTCAGCGCATCCGCCGCCGTTGTGAAAACGGTCCAGCAATTTCCGTAGCCAGGTGGTGCCTTCTCTGCAAGGAATGCACCAGCCGCAGGATTCGTGCGCGTAAAAATGCATGATGCGTCGCGCCAGATCCACCATGCAGGTCTCTTCGTCGATGATCACCGTGCCGCCGGAGCCCAGCATCGACCCGATTTTGGCCACCGAGTCATAATCCAGCGCCACATCAATTTGATCCGCCGAGAGCAAGGGACAAGAACTTCCACCCGGAATCACCGCTTTCAACTTCTTGCCATCCTTCATTCCGCCGGCTACTTCTTCAATCAGCCGCTTCAAATTAAATCCCAGCGGCAACTCGTAAATTCCGGGCTTATTAATGTGTCCGGAAATTGAATACAAACGCGTCCCGCCATTCTTCGGAGTGCCCAACGCAGCGTACCAATCTCCGCCTTGCCGAATCACTGCGGGAACGGTGCTGAGCGTCTCAACATTATTGATTACCGTCGGACAGCCGTAGAGTCCCACCACGGCAGGGAACGGCGGTTTAATTCGCGGATAGCCGCGCTTGCCTTCCAACGATTCCATCAACGCGGATTCCTCGCCGCATTCGTACGCGCCCGCGCCGGTGTGCGCCGCTAGCTCGAAATTAAATCCGCTTCCCAAAATATTTTTACCCAAGTAGCCGCGCTCGTACGCTTCCTTAATCGCGCCCTCGACAATATCCAGCACGTAGCGATACTCCCCGCGAATGTAAACGTATCCTTGCTGCGACCCGATCGCGCGCCCGGCAATAATCATGCCTTCGATCAATTGGTGCGGGTCCATCTCCATCAAGGGACGGTCTTTGGATGTTCCCGGCTCGCTCTCATCGCCATTCGCCAGAATGTATTTCGGCTTGGGGATGTCCTTGGGAACAAAACTCCATTTCATTCCGGCAGGGAAGCCCGCTCCGCCGCGCCCGCGCAGATTCGACTTTTTCATTTCGTCGATAATCTGGTCCGGAGTCATCTGCTTCAGGGCTTTTTCCAGCGCCTGATAGCCTTCGTTCTGCAAATACACGTCGATCTTGGTCGAATTCGGTATCCCAAATCGCTTGCTGATTACTGGAATTTCAGCAGGATTACGCGGATGCAACGAGCCCGAAGTCACCGGAACGGGTTTCGGTTTCTTTCCATCCTGAAGCTGCTCGAAAATCGCGTCCACTTTGTCCGGATCGAGATTTTCGTAGTAATCGTAATTCACTTGCATCGCCGGAGCGCCTGTGCACGCGCCAATGCACTCCACTTCTTCCAGCGAGAATGTGCCCGACGGCGAGACTTCCTTGTTGCCGATGCCCAGCCGCTTCTGCACGTGCTTGTACAGGTCGTTCGCCCCGCGCAGCATGCAGGAAATGTTCGTGCAAACTTGAATGTGATAGCGCCCGCCCGGTTTTCGCCGCAGCATTGAGTAATACGCCAGCGTCTCGGTCACCTGTAACACATTCAACCCAACGCGCTTGGCTATTTCTTCCAGCACTTCATCGCTGAGAAATCCAAACTGGTCCTGCGCATACATCATCATCGGAATCAGCGCAGAACGTTTAACCGGATAACGTCCCAATAGTTGTGTGAACTTTTCATCCAGCGCGGCGGGAAGTTGCATTAGCGGTCCACTTCTCCCAGGACGATATCAGTCGTCCCTATGCATGCCACCACATCGGCGATCAAGCGCCCCACCGCCAGCGTCGGCAGCGATTGCAGATTCACAAAAGAAGGCGCGCGCACTTTCACGCGATACGGTTTTGCCGAACCATCGCTAGCCACAAAAAATCCCAACTCGCCGCGTGGCGATTCGATCACTTGATACACTTCCCCCGGCGGCGGCGCGAATCCTTCGGTATAAATCTTGAAGTGATAAATCAAACCTTCAATCGAAGTCTTCATTTCTTCGCGCGAGGGCGGAATAATCCCCGGCGCCTCGGTCCGAATCGGTCCATCCGCTTTGGCCACTCGTTCTATCGCCTGCCGCACGATTTTAATGCTCTCGCGAATCTCCGCTACGCGTACTTGATACCGCGCAAAGCAATCGCCAGCCGTTTGCGTCTGCACGTCAAAATTAAAATCGTCGTAACTCGAATAGGGGAACGCTTTGCGCACATCGTACGCCACGCCGCTCCCGCGCAGCATCGGCCCTGAACATCCCATGGCGATCGCGTCGTCTGCGCTGATAATTCCCACGCCTTGCGTGCGTCCCAGCCATATGCGGTTGTTCGTCAGCAAATCTTCATATTCGTCAACGTGCCCCGGCAGCGCATCCATCACTCGCCGCACCTTATCCAAAAATCCAGGAGGCGGCTCCAGCGCCAGCCCGCCAATGCGGAAATAGCTCGTCATCATCCGCTGGCCGGAAACGTACTCAAAAATCTTCATTATTTCTTCGCGCTCGCGGAAGGTGTACAAGAAAACCGACATCGCGCCCAGATCAATCGCGTGCGTCCCCAGCCAAACCAGGTGCGAAGTAATACGCGTCAGTTCCGTCAGCAGCACGCGAGTGTATTGCGCGCGCTTGGGGACTTCGATTCCAAGCAATTTCTCTACCGCCAGGCAGTAGCCCAAATTATTCGACAGCGGAGCCAGATAATCGATACGATCCGTCAAAGTAATCACCTGCGAATATGTTTTCGCTTCACAAGATTTCTCAATGCCCGTGTGCAGATAACCGATCACCGGCTCGGCCTTCACCACAATCTCGCCATTCAGCTCCAGAATCACGCGCAAAACTCCGTGCGTAGAGGGATGCTGTGGCCCCATATTCAGGACCATCGTTTGCGCGGCGCCGGTCGGCGTCTCAATCGTAGTAGTCATGAATCTTCAATCTTCCAATTTCGCCAAAAGCTCACCGGGGTCCTTCCACTGGATAATCTTTCCGCAGTGGATGACCTTCCCAGTCGTCCGGCATCAAAATCCGCTTCAAATCCGGATGCCCCTCAAATCGAATCCCAAATAAATCGTAATTTTCCCGCTCATGCCAGTTCGCCGTAGGCCACACCGAAGTGACGGACGGCAGCACCGGATCGTTTCCCGCCAACCTCACTTTCAGCCGTAAACGGTCGCTACGCGCAATCGAAAGAAGGTGGTAATTCACTTCAAAACGAGGCTCCAGCGGAAACTTGTCCACCGTAGTAATGTCCGATAGAAAAGAAAAATAAAGGAAAGGCTCGGTAGCAAGGTACCCGGCAGCGCGCTGCAAGTGTTCCCGCGGAATCACCACCGTCGTTTCTCCGCGAAATTCGATCACTTCTGAGACAGCTTGACCGTCCCACGCTCGCAGTCTTTGCACTACGGGATTCTTATCGGCTTCCTGTGATTCCATTATGAATTCGTTCCCGGGGGACGTCGCTCAACGATTCCAGTCGAGCGCGCCCTTCTTCCAGAGGAATATGTAACCGGCCAATAAAATTATAATGTACAGCAGCATCTCCACAAAGCCGAACACCTGCAGTTGCCGGTAAACCAGCGCCCATGGATACAAAAATATCGCTTCGATGTCGAACAAAATAAACAGCAGCGCCACCATATAGAATTGAACCGAAATCGGCGCGCGCGCGTCCCCCGTTGGGTGAATTCCGCATTCATAAGGCTCATCTTTCTCACGCGATCGCTTGTGCCGCCCCACCAATGTGGACACCACAACCAGCGCCCCGGCCAGTCCCATGGCCAGTACAAACATTAGTAACAACGAGCCATACGAATCTAGGTAATTGCTATTCATTTTCAGTGCGCTGTTATAATAACGACCCGAGTGCACCCGGTCAAATGAACTCTCGAATAATCGCGTCGTCGAAAATTTCCCGCAGCCGCCTCGGCTGGGAGTCTTTCCCTCGATGAGCTCCGGCTTTAACACCGATATCAAGGTAGGCGAGCAGGTCTTTCACGTGCAGACCGAAGACCGCGGTCCGGCTCATCCCATCATCGACACTGCCGTCTATCAAAACGGCCGAATTTTGCATCGCCGCGCGTTCAATTATACGGAACTGTCTAGTTGTGATTCTTTTACCGACGAGGATCTTCGCTTCCGAGTGGAAGAACAGCATCGGGCCGTCATTGAGGATATTCGCTCGGGCGCTCTCGACACAGAGATTGCTTCGGCGTCCGCCGCCACGCAGGCTACTCGCCCAGGCGGAATTCAATTGCAACTTCTAAATCCAGGCTCTTGGCTATCGGCGGGGAAGGTCTCTTTAGAAATCGAAGTCTCGCGCCGCGCCGACCGCCAGCCGCATGTTGGTGCGAGCGTCGAAGCGCTCATTGAAGGATCGTTAGACGGCACTCGTCACTCCGCCACCAGTGACGATCAAGGCCGCGTCCGCATTCAATTTCCGCTGCCGCCGCTAGGGAAAGGCGACCTCGCGCTCGTCATTCAAGCCAAAGCCGATACTTGGAAGGACGAAATTCGTTTCATCATGCGCTCGCGTCCAAAAGAATCGTCAAGCTCATCGGCTACTCCCGCGCCATAATTCCCAGATGATCGTAAAAATAAACGGCGACCCTCGCGAAGTTCCCGACGGCCTGACGGTCAGCACCCTGCTGGATTTTCTGGAAATGCGCAATGACCGCGTGGCCATCGAGCACAACCTGAATATTCTTCCACGCGCAATGTGGAATGAAACAAAAGTCCAGCCAAACGACAATTTCGAAATCGTCCACTTTGTAGGCGGCGGTTAACTTCCAGCCTTCGCCGAATTGGTAGCCATGATTTTGCGGGCCGGATCGTTATCGCAATAGACGCGCCATTCCGCTACAAGTCCCTCTTTCACCACCGCCTTCCATGCAGCCGGTATTTCCCAGAAATTCTCGCGCGGCAACTTGCCATTTACGGCAAATGTTCCCCTTGCCGTTCCAAACATAGCCACCACGTTGCCTCGCTCTAACTCATCTCTCACTTCGATGGCGTAGTCCGGGAACATCGAGAAGTAGACTTTCCATCCCAGGCGCATTTGATCCGCGCCGCGAAATGTAGTGTTCAACGCATCGACGAAGACGTGATCGGGCGTCATCAGCGCCACTAATCCCTCCACATCGTGCTCATTGATCCTGGTCACGAACGTCATCGCTACATCCACTGGGTTTTGCAAATTCATTCATGGCGACTCCTGGACCTCACCGGCGGGACCGCGCGCCAGTATAGTACCGAATCCCTCCGATAATATTGAGGCCATCTTGTGCTAAGCATTACGGCTCGGTCCCTTGCTCCACTAAATCTTCTTGCGCGTGAAGTGGAAGGTCTCCGTCTGCTCTTTGCCGTTCATGCGCATGGTCCAGGTTTCAGTGAAGTGATCGGCGTCCTCAATCTTGAGGGTCATCTGGTGCATGTGCATGTCGTCCGCGCTTGCCAGATTCGTCGCGCTCACAAACGCAAATGGAAATTCATTTGCCCCCGAGTTCACCGCAGGCGTTTCCATGTGTGGCTGGTTTCCAATAGAGCAATAGTGTGTCAACGCAACACGATCGCCGTCCGCCGTGTAGAGGGTCACCATCTGACGGTCCTTCTTATTTTGAAATGTCTCCTCCAGCGCCGTGTCATTAGAAACCAGCCGGAAGCTTGACACGAACGGCTTTGCATCTGGCGGCGTGACATCCCAATCACCCACGAGCGTCTTCAATCGATCAAAAGCGTTTGCCGGTTTTGTTTCCGAACCTGCATTCGCGGCAAACATTCCCACCGCCAGAATTGTCATGGTCAGCTTCGCGAACGTCACTTTCATTTCTCTCTCCTCTATGAATTAATTTTCACAACCAATAGCCAAATCTTTACTTCTCCACATGTCGTTGCAGGGAATCCAGGCAGAACGCCCAACCGTTGTTGTGCTTGTCGCGCGCATCGCTGTTTGCGAACCGTTCGTGAGTCATGATCAGTTCGCTTTTCTCTCCGAGGTCCACGAATTCCAGCGTCACCAAGGTATCGCCATACTCCGGCTCCGTTTCCCAAAACCACGTGAATGCCAGTTTTTCAGGCGGCTTGATTTCCAGATACTTTCCCCGCACCTTGAAAACTTTTCCATCCGCGCTGGACACGTCAAACCCATAAAGCCCGCCGGGCCGCACATCCATCACGATCAGCTCTCCGATTAGCTCCGGCTTCGCGTGGCAAAACCACTCTGTCATTTTCTTGGGATCGGTCCACGCTTGAAAAACTCTCTCACGCGGAGCATGGAACACTCGCCGTATATGCAACGTCGTAGCTGGACTGGCAACGGAGCTAGCCATACAATTCCTCCTTTCATTTGTTCGCAGATGCAGTCGTAAATCTTCTGATCA
>Ga0207015_1023_pt1 | contig 66567 bp, 68 predicted proteins | sample Alteio_BWMinCont_53_FD_153486 | JGI IMG/M metagenome (GOLD analysis project Ga0207015, IMG submission 153486) | Enriched cells from forest soil in Barre Woods Harvard Forest LTER site, Petersham, Massachusetts, United States -... | ecosystem: Environmental > Terrestrial > Soil > Temperate forest >...
CGGATACTTTTCCCTCGTAACAAATGACGGTGGTCTTGTTTGTAGTGTAGGCAACATAGAAGTCGGTTCCGATCACACCAATCACCGCGTTAGGCGTGGTGACCTGGAATTTACCTGCGGGCTGTGTGATCTTCACCACCTGACTGCGTACCTTGCCGAAATTCATCTCAAGGGAGGTTTGTTGGGAAGCACCGTCATGCTGCACGATGCGAAGTTCGCTCTCAGAGCCTAGGCTCAGAATTGAACCATCGTCCAATCCGGCGCGCACCCGCCCTGAATGCGTGGTCTTCAACACATCGTTCCATTGCAGGTCCTCTTTCACTTTCGCAGGCTGAGAATTGCGAGTAGCGGCCGGGATCATGGCGCTGATCTGGCCGGCGTGTTGGGCGCCTGTCTGTGGGTTGGCCAATACCGGTAAAGAACATAGCAGCAAACAAAGCGGTCCCGCCAAAATGCGTTTCAACAGATTCATAGTTTTTCCCTGTTCGAAGCAAATTTCCTAAGTTCAATCTTCGCATCGGACTTATGAAAGTCAACGTGGGAACATTCGGGATGTCGCTTATATGCTTACATCCGATACGCAACGTCCATCGCCATTGTTCCTCTAGCCGTGTGATTCGGATGCAGAGCTCGTGTTAGAGTCTCGTCAGACATGCTGGCCTATCTTTGTGGTCCAATCGAATTCGCCGAAGACGGTGGCAGACTCTGGCGGCAGAAACTCGCGCCTTTCTTGCGAGAGCAACTGGGCCAGCGCGTTTACGATCCGGCAGAAGACGAATTGAAAAACCTTACCGGGGAAGAAGCCGCCCATTTTCGCGAATGGAAGACGAATGACATTGAACGCTTCCGCCGCACTGTTCGCAAAATCATAGCCTTCGACCTAGACCTGATCGAAAACAAAGCAGATTATGTGATCTGCTTCTGGCCTTCGGCAAATGCGCAAAGTGGCGGCACTCCAGCCGAACTCACCGTAGCTTATCGCAAAGGCATTCCGGTTTATCTGGTGACCCCGATCCCGCTGGAAGAGGTAAGCGGCTGGATGCTTGCGTGCTCCGACCATTTGTTCAAGTCCATCGAAGAGTTAAAAGAATTTCTGGCGCTAAAGTTTTCGCGTGAGAAACAAACTCAACTCTGGAAGTAGGTCCCGCAGTTTCTTCCAGCGCTAACCCCCGCGACTATCCTCGCTAATTGTCAGAAATATATTCGCCTAAGAATTCCGCGTCATCAGCGTAGAGAACTTCTCGCCGCTAAATCCTTATCCTGATAAAATCCGCGCCGCATGGGGAAAATTATCATCGCCGTTGGAAGCGTGCGTCTGGTGAAAATGAATGCGGTCTCCGCAGCGCTCAGGTCCTTCGGCTCCTTCTTGAATGCGAGTTCGGAATTCGAGATTGAAGGAATCGATGTTCCGAGCGGCGTCCGACATACTCCCCTGACCCGTGAAGACACCATGACTGGCGCGCGTCAGCGAGCGGAAGCCCTACTGAACATGGCGCGAGAAAAAAATGCGCCCTGGGAATATTTTGTAGGCCTCGAAGGAGGGTTGGAGGTCGTTCACGACGGTTCCGCTCGATTGGTCTTTCTTGAGAATTGGGCCTACGTCGCAGACCGAAGCCGGCTGGGGTTTTTCGGACAGTCCGGAGCGGTGCCGCTGCCGGATACGCTCGTTAGGTCGGTGCTGGATCAAGGTGTGGAATTATCAGAAGCGATCGATGCTTTTGCAGGCAGTCACGGCATACGTGACGCGCAAGGGGCGTGGGGAATCCTCACGCATAACCTGATTACGCGCCAGGACGCTTTCCAGGCTGCGGTCATCAATGCCTTCGCGCCGTTCTTTAATAGCGAGATATATTCGCAGCATTGCAAGCGCGGGATTGGCTAGCGTGGCGTGTAGACGAAATGCGACAGCTAGCTGGATCAGCTGGATCCAGCTATCTCGGAAGGTAAGCACTACCTCGCATCAATCAGACCTGACGGCTGGGCCTTTCCCTCTGAGCTGAGGTGGTAGAGGAACCGTGTTCTATTTTCGCTTTCAGAAAAAGCTTGCATTTTCGGTGTAACTTGTAGTATTAGTGCTACAATATGAAGCAAGAACCCCACGGCCCTCGGTCCGCTCGTCTTCGCCAACGCAAGTTTCATCTGCTCCACCGTTTCCCCATCCCACCCGATCTGCTGCCCGGAACCCTCACCCGCAGTTTCACCCGCTGCGGGAATCCTCGCTGCCATTGCGCTCACGAGAAAGGCCATGAGGCTTGGACACTCACCTTCATGGTCAAGGGCCGGCGCCGTGTAGAGCGCATTCCCCGGGATTGGGTGGAGGAGGTCGAGCAACGCGTCTCGGCCGGGCGCGAATTTCAAGACGCCGTGCGCGAAGTGCTGGCAGCCAACGCGGAGCTTTTGATCTTGGCCCGCCAGCAGCGCAAGAAAAAGAGGTAGCGCTCCTGAAGAGCTCGACGCCACGCCGGGTATGGAAGTTCGTCATCCAGCATTTTCAGCTGTCAGCTTACTTCCGTTCTCCCGGCGATGGGCGTGCCAGCCACAAGATTTCAGCGAAAGATCTGCTGTGGTCGATGGTCCTGGGCACGATCTTGCGGCAATGGGCTTTCCTGGCCATTGAGTCGCTGGTGGGATCGCAAGCACGAAGGAACCTCAGCATCAGCCGGAAGTTCGGCGATGATGCTTTGGGGTATTTCACCGAACGGTTAGATCCGGCACCCACGCGGGCGACTCTGGCTGCCGTGCTCCACCGCGCCAAGCGCAACAAGGCTTTCGAGGACTGCCATTTCGTCGGCCTGGCCCTGGATGGCACGACCGGCGGACGACGGCGAAAGAAGGGATGTTCCTTGTGCCGTCCCTACCACCATGCTCAGCAAGAGATCCTTGGCTATCGTCATCACTTGGTCCTGGCCGCCGTGGTTGGTGGTGACCTCACCCTACCGGTGGATGTCGAGCCCTATGGGCCGGGCGACAGCGAATACGCAGCAGGGCAGCGCTTGTTGCGTCGCGTGCGCGCGAACCTGGGGGCGCGCTTTATTGATTACGTGGTTGTCGACGGAGGATTTGCCACCGCCCCTTTTCTGCACGTGGCCGCAGAAGCGGGTTGGCCGGTGGTCGCCCGGCTGAAGGACAATCTGCCCGAATTATCTCGAGCGGCTGAGCGGCGCTTCCGCTCCCGACCGCCGGACCTCGCGTTCCAGGAGGGCACCGATCGCGTGGAGATCTGGGATGCAGACGATTTTGATCCTTGGGAAGGATTGCAGTGGGACACCGTGCGCGTCATTCGTTACCGCCAACATCATCGGAACGGTGAAGTTGTCGAGGCCTATTGGCTCACCAATTTCTCGCATCAGATGAGCCGTCGCTGCCTATACTACATGGCGAAGAGCAGATGGCAGATTGAAAATGAAGGCTTCAACGATGCCAAAAACCGCTACGGACTGGAACACATTCGCCATCATCATGAACGCAGCCTGCTCATCGTGTGGCTGCTAACCTGTTTGAGTCTCACGCTGGAGCGGCTCTATCGTTTGCGGTATCTGCATCGCGGGTCGCATCCGACGCGCACCGCCATTGACCTGTACCGTCTTCTGCTTCTCGGCCTATCCATCCCGGTCGTCACCGATTCCACTTGAGATCGGCGGGGTCGCTTCACTGTACCCTGAATTTTTCCACGCCGAGCCCGGCAGATCGCACGGGCGTCTCGACATAGCGAAATTCACCCCGCGAAAATAGGCCGCGACCGCGGCGCGCGCTTGCCCCAGCGCATTACTCAGGTCGAAAACGACTCCTCAGAGCTCGGCGTCACCAAATTTCCGAAACTGCTGAGCTGGATCTGGAGCGCTCAATTTTCAGCAAAGTATGTGCTAGCCTAACGGCAGGAGACGAGGCGTGGACATTGTGAAAGGGAACATGGGCTGGATAGAAGTTGTAGTCGGACCAATGTTCTCCGGCAAAAGCGAAGAGCTGATTCGGCGACTGCGGCGTGCTGAGATTGCGAAACAACGCGTTCAGATTTTTAAGCCGGTAATCGATCAGCGCTACGCGAAGAACGGAATCGTCAGCCATTCCGGCCTCGAGCTGGATTCAGAGCTGGTGAAAACGGGCGAAGAGATTCTCACAATGGTCGCGCCGCGCACCGAAGTGGTTGGAATTGACGAAGCACAATTCCTTGGTGAGAGCGTTGTGGAAAGTTGCGTGAAACTCGCCGATCTAGGCAAACGAGTGATCGTCGCGGGTCTCGACACGGATTTCATGGGACGTCCTTTCGAGCCCATGCCGCGTCTGCTCGCTGTAGCGGAAGAAATCACCAAGCTGCTGGCCATTTGTATGCGCTGCGGCAATCCTGCCGTGCATACGCAGCGACTAGTTGCCTCCGAAGAACTGATAGTTGTTGGTGCGGGTGGAATGTATGAAGCGCGCTGTCGCCGCTGCTTCGAACCGCTTTTGGCGGCGCAGAAGATAGAAGAAGAAAAAGGCTCCGCTCCCCCGAAAGTTCGGGCTGCGATCAGTTAAGTTTTCCAAGTTTTTTCGCGAGCTGCGAACGTATTTTCTCCGCGATTGCCCGGTGTTGTTTACGTCCCACCACTTCGAGTGCGGGCGGAGTCTGATCTGTTGGCTTCAATTTTTGCCGCAGGCGCTCGATTCGGTCATGGCTCGTGCGCCATTCCCAGTCGTCAAATTCCCCTCGACTCCGCGCCAAGGAGAGACGTTCGAGCGTAGGTTTCACTAGTTTCCAATCGTGGCAGAGCAGCGCCATGTCACTGCCCGCTTGAAAAGTCAGTACAGCGGATTCCGCAGGCGTCCAGGTATTGGCTATGGCTCCCATGGCTAAATCGTCGGCCAGAATCACGCCGTCGAACTTCGCGCCGCGCAAAATGCCGCTGAGCACCTGGCACGAAAGACTTGCAGGAAATTTAGCGTCAATTTCCGGAAGAAAAATGTGTGCGGTCATAATCATGGGGACCTTCGCGGATATAAGCGCCTCAAATGGGATGAGCTCGGCAGATTTCAGCCGCTTCAAGTCGCCCCTAAAAACCGCTGAGTCCAGGTGCGGATCGACGGTAACGTCGCCGTGGCCTGGAAAATGTTTCGCGCATGCCAGGACTCCTCCTTTGGCAAGCCCGCGCGCGAAAGCCACGCCGAGACGCGAAACTTTTTGCGGATCCGAGCCGAAGCTGCGGCCAAGCGTCACCGGACTGTCCGGATGCGCGTGCAAATCAAGCATGGGCGCAAAATCCAAGTTGCACCCGACACTGCGCAACTCACGCGCAAGCGCCACAGCCTGTCTCTCGACCATTTCTGCATCGTCCAATTTGCCCAAATCTTCTGGTGACACCCATTGCGTGAAAGGTTCCGGCAGCGAGAATCGCGTGCCGCCTTCTTGATCGATTCCAAGGAAGAGCGGATGGCCTGCGGCGGCCTTAATTTCATCTGTGAACGCTCGTAACTCCGCGGGCGCGCTAAAATTTCTTGGGTAGAGAACCACGCCGCCCAGACCTTGCGCCAGGAGGTCGCGCAATTCGCTCGGTATTTCACGGCCATGAAAACCTACAATTAATTTTTCGAGCACTTCGGCTGACACTCGCGGTGGAGTCATCGGCTCATCTGTTATGATGCGCGAGTTCTTTAGAACTCATAGTGTTTCGTCACCACATTCAGAGTAGCCGCCAAGGAGTTTTCAAACAAGATGCGTATCGAAGCGCGTGCTCCCACAAGAGTCGATCTGGCCGGCGGGACGCTGGACATCTGGCCGCTGTATTTATTTCACCAGCCCGCGTTTACCTTGAATTGTGCCATCAGCTTGTACGCCTCCTGCACGCTGGAAACGCGCCGAAACAGTAAGTCCCTCAGGCTGATTTCGCTCGACACAAATCAAAGCGAAGAATTCTCGTCCTGGGGCGCGCTAGCGGATTCCTCACACTGCCGACTTCCGCTGCTGGCGCAATTTGCGAAGCATTTTCATTTCTCGCGAGGTTTGACCATCACGACCAATTCTCAGGCCCCGGCTGGCGCTGGCATTTCCGGCTCAAGTGCGCTGGCCGTGGCGCTTTCGGCTGCCTTTGATCGATTCACCAACTGGGGTGCGAGCCGCGTTGACTGGATCCATCTAAGCCGTGATGTCGAATGCGTCGTTTTGGGTGTTACGACCGGGACGCAGGACCATTACCCCGCAGCTTTCGGCGGCGTTAGTCTGATTTCGTACGGTCTCGGCGGCGAAAGTCGTTCGGAGCTTGGCGCTGACACTGACGAACTCGAAAAGCGATTGGTCGTCTGTTACACCGGCAAGCCGCGCCGGTCCGGGATCAACAATTGGAAAATCGTGAAGGCTCACATCGACGGCGACCGCCAGGTTTGGCGAAACCTCGAAGAAATTGCAAAGATCGCGCAAGAAATGCCCGCAAGCATCCGCGCCGGCAATTGGAAGGAAGCTGGGCGATTGTTGCGCGCGGAATGGAACCACCGCAGACGCAATCTGCCCACGATTTCGACGCCGACCATAGATCGCATCATTGCGCAAGCGCGAAAAGCCGGCGCGCTCGGCGGAAAAGTTTGCGGAGCCGGTGGTGGAGGTTGCGTGGCGCTGCTAATCGAGCCTGGCTCGCGGGCTCGCGTGGAAGAAGCCGCGACCTCAGCAGGTGGACAAGTGCTGCCTGTACGAATCGACCGCCGCGGTGTTCGAGTACGGCTAGTACACTGACGTTTCCGCTTTTGCGCGCCGGCAGGGGAATCCTGTTGCGACGGGCCGCCACTCACCTGCAACCATCCAAGCTTGCCGCGAATCCATATTCATCTGATCGTCAAAATACAATAAAATAGGCTCGGAACGGGCATCCATGTACATTCGCTGCATTCTCGTAATTGTGGCTACGATGGGTATCAGTGGTGACATCGCTGATGTCAATCGCTACCGCACGCCGGTGCTTCCGGACACGCCGGACATTGCTACGGCGCCCAGCTCCGTTCGCTCCGTGGACTTATATGGTCCTGGAATGTTTATTTCCGTGGGGCCGCAAGCCTCCAACAAACAGGCTCCGCTCCAACCGCAATCTCGGTTGGAAATTATCCGCTACGTTTCAGGGGAGTTTGCCAAAACGGTGTCGCCGATTCCCGGCGGACGAAGGGGATTCAGAATTCCGGTGGGCGAGAAATTAAACCAGGTTGAGTTGAGAAGGGCGCTACACCGTGAGGGCGCCGCGGTGAACGCGGGCGAAACTGTACAAGTCACCAGTGTGGAGTTCCGCACTAGAGAAATTGTCGTCCAAGTGAACGGCGGAGGCAAAAAGCATTTTAATGTTCGCGAACACCTGCAGGTCGGCATCGGAGGTTCACAAGCCCCGGGAGTGGGGCCCACCGGCCCACAAGAGAAACCAGGTGCTACGCTGATCCTGGATTATGGTGGCCCTATTCCGGATTTGAGCGCGGATGACGTAATGACGGCGTTGCAAGCATTCTTAAGCTTTTCCAAAGAGCAATCGGCTGCAGTGAATTGGGTGGATACCTTGCCCGCTCAATTTAAGGACGCCATCAAGGATCAGAAGGCAGTCGTGGGCATGGATCACGAAATGGTGCTGGCGGCGCTCGGACGTCCGGATCACAAAGTTCGCGAGCGCGATCCAGACGGTGCCGAGACGGAGGATTGGATTTACGGGAATCCGCCGGCCAGGACAGTCTTCGTCACCTTTAATGGCGATAAAGTAATCCGCGTGAAAGAATACGAGTGACCGCGTTGACTTTTTTCCCCGCGCACCCTAGCATCACCAGTCGGTAAGTACCTCGAGTACGCTTCGAGTTCGTCGTCCGCATTTCATTCGAGCTGCCGGGAGGCCTCATGTCGATCAAGGTTGGGATTAACGGATTCGGGCGTATCGGGCGCAACATTTTTCGCGCCGCGCTGGAAGATCCGTCTATCGAAATTGTCGCCGTCAATGACATCACCGACTCGAAAACGCTGGCCCATCTGCTCAAGTACGATTCGATTGTGGGCAACCTTCCCAATAAAGTTACGCATACGGAAGACTCCATCGCCGTTGACGGGAAAAGCTTCAAAGTTTTCCGCGTGAAGGACCCCGCTGAGCTCGATTGGACGTCCGTGGGGGCCTCAATCGTTGTCGAATCTACCGGGCTTTTCACCAAAGGCGCCGATGCACGCAAACACATTCGCGGATCTGTGAAGAAGGTGATCATTTCCGCGCCCGCCACCGACCCCGATGCCACTTTCGTTCTCGGCGTGAACGACAAATCCTACGACCCTGCCAAGCACCATGTGATTTCGAACGCCTCCTGCACCACAAACTGTCTGGCCCCGGTCGCGAAAGTAATTCACGAAACTTTTGGAATTAACGTGGGAACGATGACCACGGTGCATTCCTATACGAACGACCAGAAACTTCTGGATCTACCGCATCCCGATCTCCGACGTTCGCGAGCTGCCGCTCTTTCGATTATTCCCACCTCCACGGGAGCCGCAAAGGCGCTTCATCTGGTGATTCCGGAACTTAAGGGAAAATTGGATGGCTATTCGCTGCGCGTGCCCACTCCCAACGTCAGCGTGGTGGACTTGACCGTAATGACGGATAAACCCGCAACGGTGGAATCGGTGAACTTGGCGCTGAAGAACGCGGCCAACGGGCCGATGAAGGGTATTCTCGCTTATACCGAAGAAGAATTAGTTTCCATCGATTTTCGCGGCAACCCACACTCCTCCATCGTCGATTCTGGATATACACGCGTGGTGGGCGCAAACTGCGTAAAAGTTTTAGCGTGGTACGACAACGAATGGGGCTACTCGAGCCGCTGCCGTGATCTGATCAAAATTCTAGCTGCCAAGCTTTAAGCCATTCAGGAGAACGCCGCACGTCTGTTTGAGAACATGAATAAGCTTTCCATTCGCGATCTTGAACTACGCGGCAAACGTGTGTTCATACGTGTGGACTTCAACGTTCCCATGGCCGGCGATAAAGTAGAAGACGACACACGCATTCGCGAAACGCTTCCCACCTTGCGCTATGCAATTGATCAGCGAGCGAGGTTGGTGCTGGCTTCCCACTTGGGCCGTCCAAAAGGAAAAATAGACCCAAAATATACGCTCTCACCGGTAGCTAACCGCTTGCGCGAACTCCTCGACCAGCCTGTGGCCTTTGCCTCCGATTGTGTGGGCGCTGATGCCGAAGCAAAAAGCAAATCCTTGGGCGATGGGGAACTTCTCCTTCTTGAGAATGTGCGCTTCCATCCGCAAGAAGAGGCTAACGACCCGGAATTTTCTCGGCAACTCGCGCAATTGTGCGATGGACTTTTTGTTTGCGATGCTTTCGGCTCCTCTCATCGCGCGCACGCTTCGGTAGTGGGTATCACTAAATTTGTTCGCCAGGCCGCTGCCGGTCTCCTGATGGAAAAGGAACTCGCCTATCTCGGAAAAGCGATATCGAATCCCGATCGTCCATTCGTCGCCATTTTAGGGGGAGCAAAAGTCTCCGACAAAATTGAAGTGGTGCAGAATTTGATGAAGCTTGCAGACACTCTGCTGATTGGCGGAGCCATGGCTTACACTTTCCTGAAATCACAAGGCCTGCCGATAGGGAAGTCGCTCGTCGAAAACGATAAGCTTGATCTTGCTCGCGGCCTGCTGGAAGACGCGCGTCGTCGCCATTTCCGTTTTTTGCTTCCCGTAGATCACGTGGTTGCGGAATCTCCCAATTCGGCGGAAACAAGCATTGTAGACATCGCGAAAACGCCGGAGAACTTGATGGGCCTCGACATCGGGCCCCAGACCATCGCTGTGTTCAACGAACAAGTTACAGGCGCTCGCACGATTGTATGGAACGGTCCGCTGGGAATTTTCGAGAAACCTGCGTTTGCCCAAGGAACTTTAGCAATGGCGCGCGCCGTAGCGGCAGCTTCTGTTGCGGGCGCCACTTCGATTGTTGGCGGCGGCGATTCCGTCGCAGCAATCGAGCAGTCCGGAGTCGCCTCGAAAATTTCTCACATTTCGACGGGGGGCGGTGCTTCGCTTGAGTTTCTGGCCGGCGAAAATCTTCCGGGCGTTGAAGCGCTCACAAATAAATCGGGAAGCCAAAAGGATTTCTAATTGTCTCGCCGCCCTGTAATCGCCGGGAATTGGAAGATGTACAAGACCAGGGCAGACACCCGGCAATTTTTCGAAACATTTAAACCGCTTGTCGCCGCCTCGCGTCATTGCGACATCACTATTGCGCCGCCTTTCACGGCGCTCTCCACTGCCGTCGATGCCGCCGCTGGAACCGTGATCACCATTGCGGCCCAGAATGCGCACTGGGAACCCGAAGGCGCCTTCACCGGCGAAGTTTCCATGCCAATGCTCGTGGAGACTGGCTGTCGCGGCGTAATCATCGGACATTCCGAGCGCCGCCAGTATTTCGGCGAGACGGACGAGTCTGTGAATCGCAAACTCAAGGCCGCACTGCAGGCTGGGCTTACCCCTATTGTGTGTGTGGGAGAGCTGGCCGCGGAACGCGACGCCAATCTGACTCAGGCGGTATTAAGGCGCCAATTTGAAGGCGGTTTTGCCGCGTTGACCGATGTGGAGTTCTCGCGTATTCTTTTAGCTTACGAACCGGTATGGGCGATTGGCACGGGGCGAACAGCTACGCCGGAAATCGCGACAAGCGCGCATGGTTTCCTGCGCGAGTTAGCCCGGAAGCGATTTTCGCCCGAATGTGCCTCCGCACTTCGCATCCTCTACGGGGGTAGCGTCAAGCCCGACAATATAAAAGGGTTGATGGCGCAGGAGGAGATCGATGGCGCGCTTGTAGGCGGAGCGAGTCTGGACGCGAAGTCGTTCGCCGCAATCGTGAATTTTTAGAGCCAACTGCCGGTAGCTCGGCGGCAGCACGGATGGAGTTCTAAATGTCGTCTTGGACAAAGTGGGGATTATCTTTACTCGTCGCTATCGCCCTTATTTGGGTGGGCTGGCGAATGACGTTTATTTTGGTGACTCTGCACGTAGCGGTTTGCTTCGTGCTGGTAATCGTCATCATGTTGCAGAGTGGTTCGGCTGCTGATTTGGCCGGAGCTTTCGGCGGCGCCGGTAGCCAAACCGCCTTCGGTCCTCGAGGCGCGGCGACTTTTCTGTCTCGCGCCACCACATGGTGCGCCATCGTATTTATGATGACCTCGCTGACGCTATCGGTGAAGCGCGCTCCGTCAGAAGCGGCGGGCGTTCATTCAATTATGGAGGATACGCAGCACCCGGCATCGAAACCGGAAAAGCCTCCTGTTCCCAGTGGCGGACAGATTCCCTTGGCTCCACCGGCTCAGCCGACTGCTCCAAAGAAGTAAGAAAATGCGTTAGATTTTTGGAAGTAGCCCCCCATTGCGGCTGTGGCGGAATTGGCAGACGCACCAGCTTGAGGGGCTGGCGGTCGCAAGACCGTGGTGGTTCGAATCCACTCAGCCGCACCAACACTTAAACTCAAACGTACGCAGCGCTTCGCGATTCCTTAACGTGGATCAAACCTGTTTCTGAAAGAGGGGCCCAAGAACAAAATTTATGGCGGGTATTTTATTTAAGGTAAGCGTAGCGTGGAGTTAGTCCCAGAAGTCGTCGCGGTCCAGAAGTTCTACACCGATTTGTCTCCGTCCGTCGCCGTCATATCGACAGTAAACTACGCGCGCTTGTGCCCGGCTGCCTTTATCTCTTCGGCACAGAACAACTCTGCCGCCGGCTTCGACCGCATGCCGGCACACTAATCCCGCGCCATGTCGGCTGGTTGTTACGGTCCAGGTTTCTTCTTCCCATGTGCGGGCGGGATCTTCGCGGCGGAGCCAGACTGGCACAGAAGCAGTGAGGCGCGGGCTGCGTCGGATCCGCTTGCTTAATTCCGACGCGCGCAGAAGAAACTCAAGCAACTGCGTCTTGGTTTCTCCGTCGACAGGTTGAGGACCGTCAGAAATTCGCCGCGCTTGTTCCACGCTCGAATTCAAGAATTTCCTGAAGGACTCGATTTCAGAATCGGCAGGCTGGCTTTTCAATCTGTCGTTACGCGACTCCAGTTCTTGAAAGCAAGCGGCCAGGAAATGCTCGGTGCAAAGGCGCTTGGCGTCAAAATCCGCGGCTGCCGGTTCTCCGCACGAGCCAGAACTACAAACGGCGTCCTCAATTGTCTGTGGCACGTTTTGTGATTCTATTTGGTTTTCCACGGCACGCCCCTGCAATCTAACAAGTTCATCTTACTTCTCTTTCGGCGCTTTTCCCATTCCCTTGGCAAGTTCTGAAATCGCGCCACCCACAAACTCCAGATGGCTGCGGCTGTAAGTAGCCAATTCGCTCGCAAAGTGCTGGGAAGTCTCAGCGGCTTTTTCTTTAAGCGAACTTAGCGCTTTGTCCAAAATAGGCTGAAACGCTTCGCGGAAGTGGCTTTCCGCCTCAGCCGAATATTTCTGGCCCGAAGCGCGGAGATTGTTCAGAGCGACCTGCGTAGCTTGCTTGCTCTGAGCTTCCAATTCTTCTTTAGCGGCATCGAGCTTTTCCCGAATTGCCGTCTCGAACTGCTTTTCAAAACGCGCGTAGGTTTCTTCGATTCGCACCGCCGATTTTTCCACCGATCGCTCGACAGCCTTTTCCAGTTCATCCTTGCGCTTGGTCAAATCGGTCGAAACCTTCAACGCGTTATCAATGCTGGGCGCCATCTGCTCTTTCATGCGCGCCACGATTCGAGCCACGCCTTCCTTTCGAGACGCTTCGATCACTCCCTGCACGCGCTCCGTCGCTTTTGCCGCCAGTCCCACGGAAGTATCTTCGAGCTCGCGAGTGCGCTGTTCCACTCGTTCCAAGGCCTGTTGTATGTCGGTTTCCAGTTTTTTCTTCCACTGGCCGTAAAGAATTCGCGCGCTTTCCTGGCTAGCTTTATTCAATTGTTTGATGGACTGTTCGATCCACGGTCCTGCCTGCGACGCGCTCGTTTCCGATAGCACTTGCTTGGCTTCTTCGCGAAGTGTGGCGCGCAATTCAACCAGCATGGATGCCGCTTTCTCGCGAACCGAAGACGCTGCTGCTTCAGCGAGCATGCCTTCCATGTGCTGCTGGAAATCGTTCATCAACTGTCCAACCGGTCTGGCTGAAGAGGGCGCCGACGCAGGCAATTCAACCTGTCGCGCGCTGCTCGCTTTTGCGCGCTTGTCTTCCACCAGGATCCCGATCGATTCAGGACGTGGCACCGCAAACGGTTTCGACTTTGACGTATCCATTTCCAGGTTACGAGGTCCGGTAAAAGGCAGCCAATCCTGGGGAGGAGAATCGATGTCCCAAATATTCCCGGGCGATTCCAATTCCACAGCAGTCTGAAAAAACCCAGTAGGATCCTTCGGACGATCAACCCACTTCACGCGCCCGCGCGCCGATATTGGCGCAGAATTTGGTTTCGAATTTTTTAGTTCGAGAACGACCAAGGCATTCGTCAACACCTGGTGCTTTGAAAGATATTTGAAGCCATGGCAGCTGATAGCCACAGTGGACACTTCTTCACTGTAAGGACCTCGAAACGAATCCACTCCTTCCACTTTCAGAGGAATGGCGTGTTCTACTCGCGTGCTGCGCCGCGCTGGCCGGAAGGCAGCCGAGCTATTGGACATATTCGTCTCTCAGTACTGGGAAACTTAGCATAAGTCAGCCGGCAGGAGATTGGCGGGCAAATCCACATTAGAATTTTCTAAGAGTTACTACCAGCGTAGTCGGCCGAGTGCGCTCGCTAATTTAACGTCATAACGAACCTGCGCTATTATGGTGAGTGATCGCGTCGGGAGTGTAGTTAGTCGCACCTAAAAAGGGTCATCTTCGTGGGTTCCACCATCCTGAAAGCTCTTCTAGAACACCACTCCGGTTCGCAGAAACTCGACTGGGAAATCGAACAGAGGTCGGTTCCGCGTCGAATATTTTTGTTATCGCCCGTCAACGCTGCCGGCGTCCGCGCGAAAATGATTACCAGCGACAGAGCGAAATTTCAGTTAGCCGTCCAGTTGCGCGAACAAGGTTTGCCTTTGGGCGACCTATTCAGCTTCATCAGCGGGCTCTATTTTCGTGGAAAGATGGCCTATGCCGACGCATTCGGCGGAGCTTCATCTATCACACCGAGCGCCTACGTCATTATGGCCGGACGCGGACTGATTCCGCCGCACACGATCGTGCGGCCAGAAGATTTGAAAAAGCTTTCAGGAGTACCCATCGATCACCGAAACGCACGGTTTCGCGAGCCGCTTGAACGCGATGCTAGCGCGCTTCTCAAAACCTTGGGTCCCGATTGTGAAGTTGTGCTTTTAGGAAGCATCGCAACTCCGAAATACGTGGAACCCTTGCTCGGAATCTTCGGAGAACGTTTGCTCTTTCCGTCCGAGTTTGTGGGACGCGGAGATATGAGCCGTGGTGGCTTGATGCTCAGATGCGCCCGCGAAAACGTTCAACTAACCTACGTGCCGGTTGCCAACGCGCAGCGTCACGGCCCCCGACCACCAAAATTGCCGAAGCCTCCGCGCCGCAAGGTGCGTGATTGAGTTTCACTTTACAGTTTACGATTCGATTTGACGCCTTTTTATCGGATTCAGGTGGCTCGCTTTGAAATCTTTCCCTCACAATCACTCTTGATATTCGGCACCGCTTGTATATGATGCCGTTGGAAAATTAGAACGCAATTCCATCGAGCGCTTCCTGCGCACGGTGCAACGGGAGTAGTGATGCCACTTAGGAATCGCAACAGCGAGAGCGGCTCCGCAGCGACAGCAGGCCTGCTGGCGCTTCTAATAGTGATTCTTGTTGCGGTGACCGTTTATGTTTTTGCCACCAACCTCTATCCGCCTCCTCCGACCATAACAGAAGTGGGTAAGGCGGTGGATCATCAGTACTTCCTCACACTGTGCGTTACCGGAACCGTTTTTATTCTTTCTCAGCTGGGACTTGCTTATGCCATATGGCGCTTCCGCGATCGCGGGCAACCAGCGCATTTTACTCGTGGCAATAACACCTTGGAGATGGTCTGGACCACGGCGACGATCATTCTTTTCCTCGGCCTCGGTTTACTGGGGCGCAAAGCTTGGGCCGAAGTGCGGTTTACTCCCGCGGAGCCGGATGCGGTGCGAGTAGAAGTTACCACGAACCAATTCGTGTTCAACTTCCGCTACCCGGGTCCGGATGGAAAATTCGGTAGGCTCGATCCAAAACAAGTAAGCGCCTCCACCGGAAACCCGTTGGGCATTGATGAAAATGATCCCGCCGGAAAAGACGACATCGTGATGCCCACGCTAACCGTTCCGGTGAATCATCAAGTCGAGTTGCTCATCCGTTCCCAGGACGTGATTCACAATTTTTACGTTCGCGAGTTGCGCCTTCAGCAGGACTCCGTTCCAGGGATGGTCATTCCTATCCACTTCACCGCGAACCAAACGGGCCATTACGAAATCATGTGCACCCAACTTTGCGGGCTGGGACATTATCGTATGCGCAGTTTTCTTGACGTCGTATCGGAAGCCGACTACCAGAATTTCCTGAAGCAACAACAACAGGGCGCCGCCCAGTGAACCCGACCCATATGTCAGGAGGCCATGCATGAGTTCGCACGCCCACACCGGGCACGCGGTTGTAATAGAACCAAGCGGGTTTATTCGCAAATATATTTTCAGCGTCGATCACAAAGTTATCGGGATTCAATATTTCCTTCTCGCTCTCACCGCCGTGTGCGTCGGAATCGTCCTCTCGCTATTAATGCGTTTTCACCTGGTCTATCCGGGAGCGCATCTCCCCTTTGTCAGCGGCGGAATACTCACTCCTGAACAATACCTCGCGCTGGTCACCATGCACGGCACGATCATGGTGTTTTTCGTTCTGACCACGGCTCCTCAAGGTGGCTTCGGTAATTATTTTCTTCCCATTCAAATTGGCGCTCCAGACATGGCTTTCCCGCGCCTGAATATGCTGTCTTTCTGGGTCACGTTTCTCGCTTTCGTCGCGATTCTCGCAGCGTTTGTGGTTCCCGGCGGCGCACCAATCAGCGGCTGGACTGGCTACACTCCGCTTAGCGGCATGGGCGAAGTCACCGGGCCCGGCGAGGGCTGGGGCCAGACCCTGTGGATCATCAGCATTTCGCTCTTTTGCCTGGCATCTCTGCTGGGTGCTCTGAACTTCATCGCCACTACGATTGATTTACGCGCACCCGGCATGACTCTTTTTCGCATGCCGCTCACCGTATGGGGCTGGTTTGTTACCGCGATTCTCGGCCTGCTCGCTTTCGGCGTGCTTCTAGCTGGCGGAATACTGCTCCTTCTTGACCGTTCAGCGGGAACGAGCTTTTTCCTTCCTGCCGGCCTGGTTGTAAACGATCAGTTGCAACCTCACAGCGGAGGGTCTCCGCTCCTCTGGCAACATCTGTTCTGGTTCTTCGGGCATCCCGAGGTTTACATCGCTATATTGCCCGGCATGGGAGTGGCGTCGCATGTTCTTTCCACTTTTGCGCGCAAACCTGTGTTCGGATATCGCGCGATGGCTATGGCCATTTGCGCCATTGGTTTCCTGGGCTTTATGGTTTGGGGCCATCACATGTTTCTCAGCGGTATGAGCCCTTATTCAGGCTTTACATTTTCCGTGCTGACCATGTCGATTGGCGTTCCTTCCGCCATTAAGACCTTCAACTGGATCGGAACTCTGTGGGGCGGCAAAATTCAGTTTAAATCGCCCATGCTCTTCGCCCTGGGCTTCGTTTCGCTGTTTGTCAGCGGCGGACTTTCCGGCTTGTTCCTTGCTCAGCCCGCCGTGGACAACATGCTTCACGCTACCTACTACGTCGTAGCGCACTTTCATTTGGTGATGGGTGTAGCGGCCATCTTCGGAATTTTCGCCGCCACCTATTTCTGGTTCCCGAAAATGTTTAGCCGCATGATGAGTGAACCTCTGGCCAAGCTTCACTTCTGGTTCACATTTGTGGGAGCCTATTGCATCTTCATGCCCATGCATTTTGTGGGAATTGCGGGCGGCATTCGACGCTATGCTGATTCCACTGGCACTACCTACGCAGCCGTTCTTCAGCCGCTGCATATGTTCATGACCTACGCGGCGTTTATCACCGGAGCAGCTCAACTGATTTTTCTTTTCAATTTTTTCTGGAGCTTGAAGCATGGCGCCATCGCAGGTAAGAATCCTTGGAATGCCACCACACTCGAATGGATCACGGACTCACCGCCTCCCATCGACAATTTCGGCGGCCATTACCCCAGCGTATATCGTGGTCCCTATGAATTCAGCGTTCCAGGCTACCAGCAAGATTTCATTCCGCAGAATTTGACGCCAGAGCAAGCGGCGCAGTTAAAATTAAAATAGCCGCGAGACGCAGGAACTTTTATGCCAGGCAGCGCTGTTACTGAAGAAGTCGAGCTAATCGGCGCCGGAAAAGGCGGTGGCGGAGATTCGTCCCGTGACGAGGGTGGCTCCGGCGGGGGCGGCGACGATTGGGAAGGTTCGTCCGGCTCCGCTCGCGTGCCGCAGCGCGCTTATGTTACTGGAATGGTCATCGCGCTCAGCGGCATTCTCATGTTTTTCATGGCGCTGGTGAGCGCCTACATCGTTCGCAAGGACATGCCCAACAGCGCCTGGGTACAACTCAACGTCCCGCGCATTCTTTGGCTGAACACTCTGATTCTGATTGCCAGCAGCTTCACACTCGCTCGTTCCCGCAGCCGCTTTCTCGCCAACGACGACGCAGGTTTTCGTCACTGGTGGGGCGTCACCACCATCCTCGGAATTTTCTTTTTGATCGGTCAAATAATCGCCTGGTGCCAACTCGCTGCGGCCGGACTTTTTCTGGCCACCAATCCGGCCAGCAGCTTTTTCTACGTTTTCACCGCAGCGCACGGCCTTCACCTTTTGGGCGGTGTTCTGGCCCTTCTTTTGGTGGCGTTCAGGCCAACTCATAAGCTCACTCGCAGCACGGCGACTGAAATCGTTTCGATGTACTGGCACTTTATGGACGGACTTTGGGTCTTTTTGTTTTTACTCTTCCTTCTGGGACGGTGAAAAGTGAGTGATGCGGAATTCGAAGGCATAGTTGAGTCGCCGTGGTCGGGAGGTGCTTCTCCCTTCGCCATCAACTCCAAAAAGTTGGGGATGTGGCTTTTCATTGTTTCCGATTCACTCACGTTCTCGGCCTTGCTTGTCAGTTACGCCTACGTCCGTCTTGAGACACCCAACTGGCCCAGACCTTTTGAGATTTGGCCAGCCATCGCGAAATCGTCGTTCATGACCTTTGTTTTGCTCTCCAGTAGCTTGACCATGGTTCTGGGCGTGAACGCCGCTTTCCAGGGCGACCGCAAGAAAACAGTCCGCTACCTGATTGCCACTATAATTTGCGGAATTGCTTTCGTGCTGATCCACGCCACGGAATGGGTCACGCTGTTCGGCGAAGGTGTGACGCCCTGGGGAAATCCCTGGGGTGTGCCGTTGTTTGGCGGCACGTTTTTCGGACTCACCGGCCTTCACATGCTGCACGTGACGATCGGCGTCGTGTATCTCGCAATCATTGCGTGGGGTTTTGGCAAAGGGAAGTACACTGCCGAGCATGTGGAAGTAAGTGGCCTCTACTGGCATTTCGTTGACTTAGTCTGGATGTTCATATTCCCCATGGTTTATTTGTTGAGCGTGAATCCGAAGTAACAAGGAGAGCACTGCCTAATGAGCGCGCAGGGACACGCCGAACTCACGCACGAGCATTCCGTTGGCACCACCAAGCTTTTTGCCACCGTTTGGGTATGGTTGCTGCTGCTGACGGCCTTGGAAGTTTTTCTCGCTTACGAGAGACTCGAGGTCCATCTGATGATCACGATTCTGGTCGGCCTTTCAATTATTAAGGCCGCTTTGATCATGTCCTACTTCATGCACCTGCGCTTCGAACGTCTGGGACTATTTCTACTCCTGGTTCCAGCCATGGTATTCTGCATTTGCATGATGTTGCTTATGTTCTTTCCGGACAGCATCCGGCTGATGAACCTGCGGCCGCATTAGCGGCATTGTTTTATCTTGTGGTTGTCCATATGAAGAGCTATCTGACAATTCGATTCGCGATTGTTCTCTTCCTGGCCTTGGTAATCCTGAGTGCGTTGCTGGCGCCTTCGGCGTTGGCGCAAGGCTGCGCCATGTGCTACCAGAACGCTTCGGCCACCGGTGCGCAGGGAAGTCAGGCGCTTCGTCAGGGCATCCTCATCCTCTTGTTTCCCGCGTTGACCGTCTTTAGCGGTATCTTCGGCCTAATTTACCGTCGCCGGAACGTCGCGCGCTGAGCGCGCGATGTTTGCCGACCGCACGAACTGGAATTTGAAATCCAATCGTCTCAGTGAAGCTCTTGCCCAGCATCGTGCAGCCAATAAGCCGCTGCTGGATCTGATAGTTTCCAATCCCACCGGATGTGGTTTTGTGTACGATCGAGGAAGCATCCTACAATCCCTGGCAAATCCAGATTCGCTTTCTTATGACCCCAATCCCAAGGGCTTGCTCGTCGCTCGTCAAGCAGTGGCCGAGTATTATGCGGCCCACGATATCGCCGTCCCGGTTGAGAATATAATTCTCACCACCAGCACGAGCGAAGCATACTCATACGTGTTCCGAATTCTTTGCAATCCCGGCGACGAACTTCTGATCCCGGAGCCAAGTTATCCTCTATTGAGTTTTCTCGCGGACATCAACGACGCAAAACTTGTTGGCTACCCGCTACTGTACGACCACGGTTGGCAGTTCGACTTTCACGCTCTCCAGCACGCCATAACACCGCGTACTCGCGGAATCATCGTGGTCAATCCCAATAACCCCACGGGACATTTTTGCAAAGCTGACGAAATGAGAAAGTTGAACGAAATTTGTTCATCTCGCCAGATCGCTATCATCGCCGATGAAGTCTTCCTGGATTTCCATCTCGGTTTCAAGCGGCCTTCCAGTTTCGCGGCAAACGCGGCAAGTCTTACATTCACGATGAGCGGCCTCTCCAAGATGGCAGGTCTTCCTCAAATGAAAGCCGCCTGGCTGATCACCACAGGTCCGGAGGAATTAAATGCTTGGGCCCTTTCGCGTCTCGACGTGATTGCCGATACTTTCCTGTCGATGAACACGCCTGTACAGCTTGCTATTCCTCGTTTTCTGGAACTTCGCCACGGATTTCAAAATCAGTTGATGACGCGCGTGCGCAGAAATCTGACAAAGCTCGACGCGCAGCTGGCGGCACAGAGTTCGTGCTCCCGATTAGAATTAGAAGGAGGTTGGTACGCGACACTTCGTGTTCCGGTTACCCGCTCGGATGAGGACCTAACCATCGAGCTTCTAAATACCCAGGGAATCTACCTCCATCCCGGCCACTTTTATGACTTTCCCACCGATGGATGTCTAATTGTCAGTTTAATCACGCCTGCGGAAGAGTTCGATGAGGGGATAAAACGTTTGCCGTCAGTGTTTTAGATTTCAAAACGTATTCGCTTTCATGGTGCAGCAAGACCGCATCGACGTCCGCGGTACTTATCCGCGCAACCGTCCTGGTGGATCCGCCGTAACAGGAGTTTCGATTTTTAATTCTGGCCCTTCATGATCAGGCAGTTTTGAAGGAGGAAGCTGTGGAATCCCAACTCCCCGATTCATTTCAAGATGTTCTTTTGCGCAACGCGGGCAATATCCTTTCCCAGTTTCTTCGTCCCGCTGGCTGGCCAGTTCGTAGCATTCGCAAATACAATCGCAATACCCGGTTGTTGAAGCAGTCTTAATCGGAACCAATCCCATCTGAATTCCTCCGTCGCAGGATACTACCCGGTGGCGTTGGGGGACGCAAGGCAGGAACATCGCGCGTGGTAGCTTCTAAACGTGTTCGAGTTGCGCAAGCCGGAATGGATCGCCAACCTTGTCGTGAAGCTCCAGCCAGACGCTGTCCGGCTGGGACAAAAAGACTTCTACGACTCTCGGATCGAATTGTCGTCCAGAATATCGTCGAATTTCTTCGCGCGCCACAGAGATCGGCATGGCCTTGCGATACGGACGATCCGAAATCATCGCATCGAGGGTATCGGCCACAGCGAATATTCTCGCTCCGAGAGGGATCTGTTCTCCCTTCAGGCCGCGAGGATATCCGGATCCGTCGAAGCATTCCTGGTGAGTTAGCACGATCTCCGCCGCGTCTTTCAGAAAAGGAATTCGCTTCAGCACCGCGAACCCGATCCCACAATGGGTGCGCATGATCTCGCGCTCTTCAGAGGTTAGAGGTCCAGGTTTCCGCAGAATGCTATCTGGAATTCCCATCTTCCCGATGTCATGCAAAAACGCGCCGCGCGCGATGTGCCGCATGAGCCCCTTGTCCACACCCATGAGCTTGGCCATCGTTATGGTAAACGCAGTCACGCGTTGGCAGTGACCCTCGGTCTCCGCATCCTTCGCATCCAACGCTCCGCCCAACGCCTCCAGCGTGTAGTCGTAAGATTGTTCCAAGTCTTGCAGCGCAATCGATAGCTGCTGGGTGCGCTCCGCCACTAGGTGTTCGAGATCGCTTTGGTACGTCCGATTTTCCAGCACGAGCTGCCGATGCTCCAACGCGCGTCGCACACTCAGATGCAGCTGATCCTTCTCAAACGGTTTTAGGATGTAGTCGTAGGCTCCCGCGCGAATCGCTTCCAACGCGATGGAGATGTCGTGCATGGCCGTAACCATAATCACCGGCACATCAGGGTCCTGCGCGCGCAATTCCGAAAGTAAACGGATCCCATCCATTTCGGGCATCACGATATCGCTTAAAACCAAATCAAACGAATCATTGCTAAACGCTTCGAGCGCAAGCAGCCCATTCGGGCACACGGTGCAGCGATAGCCTTGCGCATCGAGCAGTGTCGACACTACTTCTCGAATCGCTTCTTCGTCATCCACCACCAGGATTTTTTCTCGTTCCACGGGCCCACTCCGGGATGTATCCCCCTTAAGTATAATCCACGCCAAATCCCGTTCCGCTCGACTTGTTATGGCAGAGTGCTAGTTTGCGCAATGCCTTAACGAGAACCTGTTACAGGCGATTTAATTATTCTCCTCAGGAAGCTCCAGTTGTTCCATCGCGTTTTCTGCGTCAGCCGAAAGATTCGCGATCAAATTTGTGAGATGTATCAGAGGGCCAATGAAAACCGGCCTTCCGACGGCAACGCACCCCGAGAGCAAGCGATAAGAGACACGAAAACGTAATCTGCGCCACGTGCGAAATACCTGGTTACGTCTTGAAAGATTCGGAGTGAGCGACGCGACCGCCTTGGCGAACTGTTCAGTGCGCGCAAAATCCGCAGCCACACCGCGTAAAAAGCGCGCCACGATTTGTCGTCGCTCTTCCCGCCACATATGCTCAACCTCCTCCGATGTATTGCGGCGCACATATCGAGTGTCAGCGGACGCCAAAGATTGCCGCAACTGAGGCAGATGTTGAGAATGCACGGGAAGCAAGTTTTCTATCTTGGTTTCGAAACCAGTCGATATTTCCTCCGCTAAGGGTTTGCCTAGAAAGCGCAACAATCCGATCAACATGCCGGCTAGAGCTACTGCGCCGAGAAGCAGGAATGTATTCACGCGCTAGCACCAATGTTGCGAGCCTTTTGCAACTAAGGCCTCGCGCAAGAACTGCATGAATCGATCAGGAGCTCGATTATCTGCGCATTAGGCCAATCATTAAACTGTTAAATGCTCCATTATTTACCGAATGGATGTTGACTCGGAAGCCCACAGACGATAGTATCCTCGCGGGTTAACGGAGTTGCTGTGGAGTCACTCGAGCGTTTTGCGCAAAATCAGCGCATCATCGAACACTTCGCCCTGCACTGGCTAGTTGGCGTCCCTACCGATCTGGCGCGCCTCCATCACGTCGCAAGCCTTTGCAACGTTTCTACGGGTACTTACCGTCACCCAGGCTTGCGCGGAGCCTTTTCTGATCCGGCTATCCACCAGGCTTTGCAGTATTGTCATGAAGAGCTCTTTGATAAGGTTTTGGAGAAAACGCTCCAGGAGCAGGAAGAGGACCTGCGCCAGATGTTTTGCAACATCGCCGCGCCCGCTTTCGAGATTGCCAGCCGATGGCTCGAACTTGAATGCTTCCGGATGTGGGTTCCCATCGGCACTCCCGCCTACCTTCGCGAGTTGTTCTGCTCCAATCTCCGTGTCATCCTCAACTCCATCGTTGCTGAACGCTCGATGGTTTCCACAGCCGCTTAAGCTTTTCTGATCCTGCAGCGCCCATGACCTGAGCTCCCGCCTAAGAACCGCCCGGAAAACCTGTTATTCTGGATTGTCATCCAAGTTCCTGTATCTTGTTTGTCCAATGTGTCGGAGGTGAATATTGAAGCAGTTCGGTATTTTAATTCTCGCGATCTCATGCGGACTTTTTGCTGCCGCTCAGCAGCGTCCTACCGCGAAGTCAGTGCTTCCAGCACAGACACCACCTCCGCAAGTGGCCACTCCTTCCAATCCTGAATTCCTGAAAGCTGCGGACGACGTGCTGGCGCAAATGAGCCAACTACTGGACTTGCCTATTAAGGAGCCTCTCAAAAAGAGTCTTCGCTCAAAGCAGGAAATTCGCGACTATCTCATCCGCGAGGAAAAAGAAGACAGAACCGATCAAGAACGCTATGCCGACTCAAAAACCCTTCAAGCCTTCGGATTAATTCCCAAAGACTTTCCTCTGGATTCGTTCATGCTCGATGTTCTTACTGACCAGGTCGCCGGCCTGTACGATCCGAAAGCGAAAGAATTTTACATCGCTGATTGGATCCCAGCCGACGAACAGCGCGAGGTGATGTCTCACGAATTGACTCACGCGCTCGAGGACCAGTCGTTTCACATCGATCCATGGATTAAGGCCGCTCGTCCCAATGATGACGCTGAACTCGCGCGCGAAGCCGTCAGCGAAGGCTCGGCGCTTGCCGCTATGGTGGATTACACCATGCGGGACCAGAACGTCGGCGTCCGCGATCTGCCGGACGTCTCGCTGATTATTCGTTCCGGCGCCGTGGCCGAAATGGACAAAGACCCCAAGCTCTCAAAAGCTCCACCTTATATTCGCGACGAGTTGCTTTTCCCTTATCTGGCCGGGACCGGATTTTCACAGGAATTCCTGAAGGCCCATTCAGGCTGGAAAGATCTGCATCTGATTTTTCAGAATCCGCCTGTTTCCACTCAGCAGATCATTCATCCCGATCTTTATTTGTCGAACGTTAAACCCGAAGCCGTCACGCTACCCGATTGGAAAAATCTTGCTCCAGACGATTGGAAGCTTCTGGAAGAAAATGTCTTGGGAGAGTTTGGCTTTGGCGAGGTTTTGAAACAATTTCTCGGACCGGAGCGCGCGGACATGACCTCGTCCGCTTGGAAAGGCGACCGCTACGCCCTATTTGAGAACGCAAAAAACAAAAATACTTCGCTGGTGTTTCGCATCGTCTTGGACAATGCGGATGACGCAGCGCGCTTCTTCGGCCAGTACAGCGAATTGCTCGAGCTCAAGCACCCGGACCGCAAGGAACTCTACCGCCGTCCCAACTTTTTCCAGTTTCAAACTGATGCGGGCGGAGTCTTTCTACACTGTGCCACAACAAGCTGCTTGGTTGTGGAGAATGCCACTCGCGAAACTTTTGAAAATATTAACCGTGCGGTAGCGTTGCCCGCTGCTCCCGCTCCAACTGCTGCAGATTCCAAACCCCCGCAATCGATCACCTGGCGGCGCCCACTCGAATCTGATTTTCGAAATTGCAAGGAAGGCGAATGTCAAACTTCCGCAAGTCTTGTCACCGCCAACTTTAGTCGTTGAGAGATATTCCGGCCGGGTCCGTCCGGTGGATCACCATCATGGTCTGATCGTCCGCCTGCCGCGTTCCCGACGAAAAGCTGTTTACATCCTTCAGGCAAGCCGCCAGTAATTCCTGCGGCTTCCATCCGTGGCGTTCGCCGGCTACGCGCATAATCCGCGACACGCCGTATTCCTCGCCTTTCGCGTTTGCCGCTTCCAAAATCCCGTCGGTATATAAAACCAAACTGTCGCCTGGCCCAAGGTTTACACGGTCGATCGTGTAAGTACTCCTCGCAAACATTCCGAGCGGAAGTCCGGTCGAAGAAATCTTCCTCACACCATTTTTCTCGATGACAAGAGCGGGGAAATGCCCGGCGCTTCCGATTTCAATTTCGCCCGATGCGCCGGCGCGTCCGCAGACGAGTGTGGCGTATTGTCCCGCAATCGTACTTTCGCAGAAAACGTGATTGGCTCTTTCCAGCAGGCCGTCAAGTTCCAATCCCACTCCGGAAAGCGACCGGAACATCGCGTGCAGATGCGTCATTAGGAGCGAAGCCGCCACGCCTTTTCCGGCAACATCTCCGAATAAAAAAACGAGCTTGCCGTCGCCGTTCGCTGGCGGGATTAAATCGCAGTAATCGCCGCTCACCAGCCCCGCCGGTTTGTAGTGATATTGGATGTGCCAATCGTTGAATCGTACATTGGCTTGCGGAAGCAGGCCGCGCTGGATTCGTGCCGCCAACTCCATATCGCGCTCGAGTGCGCGTTGCTCACCGCTGGTCAGGTGGTCCAGGCAAAACCGCACGAGCGGGTCTGCTAGCAGACGATCCTTCTCCACCGTGTCGTTGCAGGTCGGACAAATTCCATACGTTCCGTCGTCCATTCTTTGCAGCGCCGAATTCACTTCGCTCAACGCGTCTATGAAAGGTGCTGAAGGAAGTTCCGGCGTTGCAGACGAAATCGCCAAAGTTATTTCCTCGCGTCTTTTCTCAAGCTGCTCTCGAATATAAGGATCGGTCACTCCGGGCATGGTTCTCTCCTCCACTTCCGAGGTTCTCGCAGCTCTGGCGGTGCTATTCGATTCGGGCATGGTATCCCCCGGGTTTCTCTCTACTATTCGATTCGCAAGGTTGGGCTGCGGATTCCACTACTACCGATTTCAGCGGCAAATTTGCGGCTTTGCGCTCAAGCCGCGCTAATCGACGTTCGAACCGGCCTCGCAGCTGCTGATAAGCCCCCGTTCCAATAATCCCCGAACGCTTGGCCTGCTGAACTGCATTCAACGCCTCGCGCGAAATTTCAGCAGCCCGCTGTGTTTCTCCGATGTGGCGTTCGTAATAAATCGCCAATTCTTCGTACGCTTCAATTCCTTCGCGCGAATTTCCAAGCATGCCTTCCCAAAGATCGCGCGCGAGCGTCAGATCGCCTTCGCGCTTCGCAAGCCGCGCCAGTGACTTCTTCGCAGCCCTATTGCTCTCCAGAGGCAACTCCGACAATGCGATCGACTGCTCGTAGTGCTTGCGGGCCCGTTTGGTTTCGCCGCGCCGCTCGCATATCCGCGAAAGTCCGAATAGCTCAAACCCGTCTTTTTCCTCAATCCCATGTTCTGCCAGCAGCGATACGATTCGGCTCGAAAGCGCGGCCAGGCCGCGTAGGTCCATTTGATTGTGCAAGAAAATTGGCACGAGCGGTTCCGGAGGCCCCCCGCGTAAAAAATCAAAATAAGTCTCCGGGATCGATTCCGACACCAAGTCAGGCCCGCGATTCCACCCCAACACGTGCCGTTCAAGTTCCCACAGGCGAACAGAACCGATCCGCAGCCGCCAAAGGTTTCGCGCCGGGTGCAGAAAATCCAGGTGCGCTTGTGGCGTGGGAGGCCGCAGCTTTCGGGTCATTCGATAGCGTGTCTCAAGCAATGGCCAATCGAACGATTTGCCATTGTAAGTCACCAGGACGCAGCGCTCAGCCATGCGCTCCGCCAGCGTCACCAACAGCGCGTGCTCGTCGCCATGGTCGCGCATGAAAAATTGTTCTACTTGCAGTCCGCCCGCATCCCACCACGCGATCCCCACCATGAATGGATAGGTTCCCGTCCCGCCCATGATCCCGGTAGTTTCGGTATCCAGGAAAAGCCATTGCCGCGGGTTGGCAACCACCTCCGGAGCGCCCGGCACCAACAAGCGCAGCGCCGACGCATCCACTCTCTCGTCAGCCATGCCGTGGCCCAAGGGCGAGCAATCCGTTTTCACGCCGTTCGCTACATCCGAAAACCATTTTCGCAACGCCAGATGCTCGCCATATTGGTTCCGTACCATCTTGGCGCCGAGAAGTTCCGCCAACCGCTCTGCGCCTTCGGGAATATTCGGAGAATATCCGAGCCGTTGCTCGACGAAGCTTTCTGGGAACCGACCGGACTTTGCCATCTGACCGGAACTCACGGGATTTTGCGCACCCGCGTTGGAGGTTTTCTGCAGCGCCTTCACTCGTGCGAACCGATCCAGCAATGTCTTACTCATGCGCAGAGATGCTCCAAAAGTCTTAGCGCAACTTCCTTAGTCCTCTCGCTCTTCTCTCCGGCGGGTCCCACGCACGACGGGCATCCCTGCTCGCACGGGCACGCCAAGATCAATTCGCGCGTTCGCCCCAACAATAAATCGTGAACATGAAACAGCGGCTCGCTGAATCCAATTCCGCCAGGATAGGCGTCGTACAGATGCAAATTAGGCTCAAAGAATTCTTTCATCTGCGATGGGTCGGTCATTGCCGTTGTGAAATCGTGCCAATCCTCTTCGATTCCAGGACTCGCCGGCCGCTCGCCTACGGCAGTTCCAATGTCACGCTTGTCGCACATCAGCAAAAGCGCGGCCATGGACTCTAGCGCGTACAGCAAGCCGAAAATCCCGCTCTGCCGGTCAGACAACGCAAAAGGCAATGAAGCAAGCAGCTTGCGCTCCAGCGTGATCCAGAACGACGTCGTGTGCATCTCGTTTTCCGGTAACTCAAGTTTCCCAGCGCCCACATTTTCGTTGGTAAAAAATTTGATCTTCTTAAATCCCACAACTTGCGAACGCACCAGCACGTCGCCATGCGCGCGAGCCGCAGGTCCCGCGATGCGTTGCTCCTCCGCAATTTCCAGCACCCGAACTTGCGTGTAGCGAATAGCGTCCGTGAAATAATCCACGTTCACGCGCTTCACATAGGCCTTGCGCTGGTCAAAATCCAGCCGCTCCACGTGATACTGCTGCCCCTGATGGATGTATATGGCCTTCGGATACACGGTGGTCAACGCGGAAGAAAAATCCACTTCTCCAATCACTTCAGGTTCACCTTCGTTTTCGCCCGTTACGTCGATGATCACAAAATTGTCCGAAGTGACCGATCTCAAGCTCACCGTGTCTGCGGGATAAGCCTGCTGAATCCAATGCCAGTTTCCGCCGCTGCGATGGAGATATCCTGCTTCCGCCAGCCGTTCGCAAATTGGCTGCCAAGGGACACGACCAACGCTTTCGTCTGGTGCAAGAGGTAGTTCGAAAGCCGCGCACTTCAAGTGATTGATCAAAATTTCCAAATTGTCCGGCTGCACGTAGGCGTGCTCGGGCGAGCGGCCGAAAAAATAGTCCGGATGCTGCACGATAAATTGGTCGAGCGGCGCGGAGGAGGCCACGACCACCGCGCAAGATGCTCCGCTCCGTCTCCCCGCGCGCCCAGCGCGTTGCCACGTGGCAGCAATCGAACCCGCGTATCCCGCCATCACCGCGGCATCCAGCGAACCGATGTCGATTCCCAACTCGAGAGCGTTGGTGGCGACTACTCCCCGCACCTGGCCCTCGCGCAAGCCGCGCTCGATTTCGCGCCGCTCGCCTGGCAAATATCCTCCGCGATATCCGCGCACCGGTTCCGGTTGCCCGGGTCGCGGGCGGTTGGCCTGTTGCAGATACGTAAGCAAAACCTCGGTGTGCAGCCGGCTGTTTGCAAAAACGATCGTTTGCAAATTCCGCGCGAGAAGTTCCTTCGCCACACGCGTAGTCTCATTCAGGTAGCTGCGCCGAATTCCCAGGTTGCGGTTCACCATCGGTGGATTGTAAAAAACAAAAAGCTTCTCCGCCGCCGGCGCTCCGTTTTCTTCCACCACTTCCACTGGGCGTTCAATCAGTTGCGTCGCGAGTTCTCCTGGATTGGCAATGGTCGCCGAGCAAGAGATAAACTGAGGCTTCGAACCATAAAACTCCGCGATACGCGCCAGCCGCCTGAGCACATTCGCTAGATGGCTTCCAAACACCCCGCGATAGGTATGCAGCTCATCCAGCACCACATACTTCAAATTTTCAAATACGCGCGTCCACTTCGTGTGGTGCGGCAGAATTCCCGCGTGCAGCATGTCCGGATTGGTCAGAATAACGTGGCCGCGCTCGCGTATCGCTTTGCGCGCGTCGCTTGGGGTATCGCCGTCGTAGGTAAAGACCCCAAAACAGTCGTCAAGCAGGGTTGAGAGATCGTGCAGTTCGGCAAGTTGGTCCTGAGCTAAAGCCTTGGTGGGGAAGAGGTAAAGGGCGCGTGCGTCCGCATTTTCGAGAATTGCGTTTAGCACCGGCAAGTTATAGCAGAGCGTTTTTCCCGAAGCGGTCGGCGTAACCACCACAAAATCCTTGCCGGACCTCGCTAACTCCGCTGCCGCGCCTTGGTGTGAATAAAGCTCCTTGATGCCTTTGGCGCTGTACGCATCAGCCAATTCCGGCCGCACCCACCCCGGCATGGGAACAAACTGCCCTGGGCGCGCTGGAATATGCCGCACGGCGGTTAACACTTCATGCGCCCTATAGCGGCCCGCCAGCGAGCTGAGGACCTCATGGACGGTATGTATAGTCGCTTGCGGGGGCCTGGCCGGTCGCGCAAATCCCCTTGGTTCGAGTGCCAAATCTTTCACGCCCGGTTCGGTTCTCATTACTTAGTCCCCCATGCGGCCATCCGGCCAGAGCTTCGCCCTAGTTTTAATTTTCGCCTTTTATTCGCTTAAGCTAGCACAGGAGAAGGCTCAGTACAATGATTGTCAGCACGAATTGATCCGGAAGAAGCGAAAGAGCCAAAAATTCGCCTCCGTCCAGTGCCCAGGCCGGTAAATATAAAGATTGGTGGCACCTTGACATCCGAGGCCGCCTACCGCTATAGAACATATATGCCTAGTTCATATCTGATTTTTGATTTCGGAGGAGACGAGCAGAACGCTCAACAGGCTCGCCATAAGCTGGAAAGCTGGAAACAGGGTTTTCGGCTCGGAGACAAACTAGCTATTAAATTCGAGCGCTATCAAACCGAACCGGACGAGGATGAGAAAGCCGAAGAAATAGAGGGAGCTTCCAAAGAGCCCGCTGGTGAAGGGAGGCGTGGCGGGAAGAAAAAGTCACCCACGAAAGGCCGCAAATCGAAAGAATCCGGAGACGATCAAAGCGATGCTAGCGGCAATGTTCGCCTAATCGTCCGACTCAATTTTTCCGACCATGAAAAGCTGTCTTTGCAACGTTGGCTCGATCGAATTCCCACCGAAGAGCCATTCAAGGCTGTGGATGCCAAAATCGTTCGCCACAACGATCCGGACTTCGCGACGACCAACCAACTGTTTGAGGAACTGGCATAAGTGTTTAGTTGAAGAACCGCTTTACTAGCGCCAGCCTGTTCAAAAGCTTTGGAAAACCTGCATATCCTGTACAATCAGGTCTTTTAGGGTAGAAAATGCTTGGAAACTATTAGATTCATCTAGCGGACGCGGAAATATCCGCCTGGCGATGGTTCAAAAAAATAAGCCATTCTTTTACATGGAGTTAGGCTGCGAAACAGTTGCGCATTGAGGCCTTGAAAATTCGTGGATTTACTGGTACTATGTCCTGGTAAATCAAGCAACCTGCGGTTATTTCCCGCATCAAACCAAATTATGAGCGAAAAAGTGAAAGGCAGGGGACGACTAGTTCCCGCACAAGCAACTGGTGTTGAGTATAAAGTGGAATTCGGTATTGATATAGTCCCCGAAACGTCGCAATACGGTCGTGGACTTAAGCCAACGCGCTGGGCGAAATGTTCTGTACGGTCGGCCCATGCGCAGAGGTTTCCAGACGGCACATACTTCTTGCATGCCGACGACGGTCGGGTACACCAACTGAAGGCCATCGGCGGTAAGTGGCATTGCCTCGCATTGGCTGCCTAAACTTCCTTCGCGCGGCAGACGTCAAAGACGATTTGTACGTCCGCCGCGCCATTATTCTCGAGCCCAGAATCATCGACGCCGACAAGTGTTGCGTAGAAGTTTGCTTGTCCGATTCGCAATCCGGAAACAACTCACTTCGCGGCCGTAGGAGGTTGCTCGTCCACGACTTGTGAGACAGGCGAAAGGGGCATATTAACCTCGATCGTTGTTCCAGTATCGGCCGACTGAATCGCAAACATTCCGCCCTGTTCTCTCACACGTTCTTGCATGCCCGCTAGGCCGACCCCCACATGCGTTCCGTCTTTCAGAAAACGTTCTAGTGTCTGCGGCGCAATTCCGGTGCCGTAATCTCGCACTCGAAGAACCGCGTTGTGATTCACAATCCGAAGCGATACTTCCGCGCGGGAAGCCTTGGAATGGCGATGAATATTGGTGAGAGATTCTTGCAAGACGCGAAACAGAGCTAACTCCGCAGCATGCGGCATCCGCTCAGGCTGGTCCGGGATATCAACTGACACTTCAATTCCGCTGCGTTTTGACAATCCTTCGACATACCATCGAGCCGCAGAAGCGATACCGATGTCGTCGAGAAGCGGCGGGTGCAGCAGATAAGAAATCGTGCGAGCTTCTGCCAGAGACGCGTCGATCGATTTCAAACATTCATTCACCACACTGTCATCCGGATTCGAAGTCGCCAGATTGGAGAGGGACAATTTCGCCGCCACTAGGTTTTGTCCCAACCCATCGTGAAGTTCCCGCGACAGACGTCTGCGCTCTTCGTCTTGAAGGCGAAGAACACGAGCGCTGAGTCTGTGTGCGCTAGCTTCCGCCTGTTCTCGCGCGGACAGTTCTTGCAATAGCAACTGATATTGAATCCAGAAAAAACTCACTGCGACCGCAAACGCCGAACTCAAGATGATCAGGAAAACCACGAAGAGTGTGTTGGAACGCCGCAAACGCTGATGCAAGAGCGCATCCTCTTCATGCTCCATCTGCTGCATCACTTTGTCGATTTCAGTAGCAACCGCCACGTTGTCGCGGCTTAAGATAGCCTGCTTGACGTCGTCGCCTTGCCCGGATTTGCGTAAATTGATGCCCTCCCTGAGAACCTGCAATCGGCGATTCGCAAGCTTCTCAAGTTGATCGCATAAGTCCTGTTGCCTCGGATTGTCTCTGGTCAAGTAGCGAATGTTTTGCACGTCTTTTCTGGTCTGCTCATCCTTCGAAGTGAACAGTTGCACAAATGATTCATCGCCAGAATTCACATAGTTCAGCCGAGCGCGGGCCGCTTCGGAGAGCACGAATTCCACGTCGCTTATGTCCAGCTCTACCTGATAGGAATGCGTTACCCATTTTGCGCTGCTGGAAAGACGCGCCATGGTGATGGCGGCCCCTAAGATACCCATTAAGACCAGTGAGAGAGCCAATGCTAGGGCTAGTTTCGCGCGCTTACGGGGCAGCATGTCAGAAATGCACTTGAGGAACTCGAATTCCGCACACACGATTCATGTCAAAACTATAGCATAGCAACTAGCACCTCTAGGGTAGCGCCGGAGAGGTCTTGTATCATCAAGCCGACGCAGAAGAACTTATAGTTCGGGACCTGACATCTTGCTCGGCGCTTTGAGCATCGAAAAGTGCGTTATGACAGAATGCCACAGGATAATCGGCTTATATTACGTCGCGAGGTTTTAAGATGAATTGTAGAGTGGCTAGAAAGGTGATCTTGTTCGGCTTTTTTTCGGCCGTCGTGCTGGCGGCCCCGGGGATATTACCAGCGCAGGAGACGCAAGGACCGCTTCCCGCGACGCCTCCGCAAGCCCCGCCACTCGAACCCGGCCCGCTCGCGCATTCAACCGATGGAGTTAACACCAAGCCAATGCCTCCTCGAACTGCCATCGTGGGGGCCTGGAAGCTTAATACTGACCAGAGCGACGATGGGCGACGAAAGTTGGAACAGGCGCAGGCCAAGAGCCAAAACAGCGCCGGAAAGAGCGGAAATCCACGTACAGGCGGTGGTAACCCCTATCCAGGTGGAGGTGGCGGCGGTAATCCTTATCCCGGCGGCGGAGGGAATACCTATCCTGGCGGTGGTGGGCGCCAAGGTGGAATGAATTCAATAAGCGATGCCGACCGCTCCGAGCTTAGGGAGCTGACCGATCCTCCGGAGGCTCTCAGCATCGTCCAGAAAGATCCTAAGGGAGCGGAAGTCGATGTGACTGATGACTTGGCGCGCAAAAGAGTCTTCTTGACCGATGGCAGGAAAGTGGCGAAGTCCAGTGATGATACCTATCAGGAGATAGAGGCCAAGTGGGACGGTAGAAGTTTGGTGAGCGACGAGAAAACTTCGCGAGGCAAATTTTCGCGAACTTTTGAATTGGCGCCCAATGGGCAACAGCTATACGAAACAATCCGCATTGACGCTAGCGCGTACGGGGCAGCTCGCTCGGCCCCCCAGGTCTATATCCAATACGTTTACGACGCGGACCAAGGCGAAGCTAGATAACTCTAGCCATTGGCCGAGAATTTCGGCAATAGAGACACAAGTCTCCCTACTCCTTCTAGCGAGCTCAGAGTCTGTTACATTTGGTGAGCGACTACGCTTTTTGCCCGAGGGTCGAAAAGTACATAATGCGCCTCGGAACTAGCGGCTAGGTGGGCGAGACGTCCGCGGGCCTCTTGAAGTTCTTCGATGTTTTCAACCCAAACAAATCTATTATCCGAGAGTCTTTTGAAAATCTGGTAAGGTGCCTGCATGGCGGTTTTGTCCCCGTAATTTTTCGCTAAATAAAATCAACCAACGTTTCCAGTCTGCCCGTTGGACGAATAATTCTCCATACAATATTTCCTGTAGGTATCGACAGAATTTGTATGGATAAGTAGATCCACTTGATCTTCGGCTCGAGATTAGGAATCTCTGAGCGGTCTCGTAGATTCCGCGGAAGCGCAAGCGTTCACCTGATCCTGATTGCGTTCGCGCATGTAGAGAAACATCGGAAAAGCAAGAGAAACACCCACCAACAGCAGGGCAAGAATCGGCAGCCAGCGGCCGCCAATACGCAGCCGGGAACCCTCCTTCCGCATGAAGACCACCAAAGCTACGGCTGACACAAAAACGTCCATGCCAAAAAAGGCGCTGACGCGATTTGCGAAAAGCTGATCAAAGAACAGCGACATGTTCAGGCCGTTCTGCGCCACCCAGGGCACGAATTGCCAGTAGGTCAGCGCTAGGCCGAGAAAACACAGAATGAGATAGACAGTTTTCAGTTTCATGGTCGCCACCTCATGTGCCGATCAGCTTGTCCAAACAGAAGTCGGCTCCAAACCTTACAAGACCTTCTGCATATACGAACGGCAAAGGTAAAAAGACTCGTCGGTTTTTTTCATATAACTCTTCGAGACTCGGTCCCGGTGCCAACGCAAGAGAAAGGCGTCCCTCATGAGGCGGGGTGTGACAATGGTTGTTATCGCTAGGGGTTAGCCGGGCCAATTCGGCGTGTGTGATACAATTGAATCTCCTTTGCTCTCCGTTAACAACATCTCGATGCGCTTCGGTCCTCGAATACTGTTCGAGGATGTCACCTGCGCGTTCCTCACGGGCCGGCGTTACGCCATTACCGGGCCGAATGGCGCCGGAAAATCCACGCTCATGAAGATCCTGACGGGCGAAATTGAACCTTCCAAGGGCGACGTTACGCGGCCGAAGAAGCTCGGAATTTTGAGCCAGGATCAGTTCGCGTTCGACGGATTTCGCGTAATCGACACCGTAATCATGGGCAACAAAGCTCTATGGAAAGCTTTGCAAGAGCGCGACGCTCTGTACGCGAAGCCGCACGAGCAATTGACAGACAAAGACGGAATGCGCTTGGCGGAACTGGAAGGAATCGTCGGTGAAGAAGGCGGCTACACGGCCGAAGCGGATGCCGGAATCCTGCTCGATGGTTTGGACGTGGACGATTCGTTGCACGAGCGCAAAATGGGCGAATTGCAAGGCGGCCAAAAAATCCGCGTGCTGTTGGCCCAGGCTTTATTCGGCAGTCCGCCAGCCTTGCTCTTGGACGAGCCTACCAACCACTTGGACTTGGATTCAGTCCACTGGCTACAAGATTATTTGTGCGAGTACGAGGGTGTGTTGATCGTGATTTCGCACGATCGCCATTTTCTGAACAGCGTCTGCACACATACGGCGGATATCGACTATCAGACCGTGATTATGTACAACGGCGGATACGACGACATGGTGGTGGCCAAGACCTCCATCCGCTCGCGCATCGAATCCGAAAACGCGCAACGCGAAAAGAAAATCGCGCAATTGAATGAATTCATCGCTCGGTTTTCGGCAGGCACGCGTTCGGCGCAAGCTACCTCGCGCAAGAAGGAAGTGGAACGCTTGCAAACCGCGGAACTGGCGAGGTCCAATATCGCGCGGCCGTACATTCGCTTTCAAATGGATCAACATTCTGGCCGCCATCCGCTGGAAATCAAGAGCATCGCAAAATCCTACGACGGCGTGAAGGTATTCTCACCGTTTTCCGCAAGCGTGGCGCGCGGAGAAAAAATCGCGCTAACCGGCCGCAATGGCGCAGGTAAGACCACCCTGCTAAAATCTTTGGTACGAAATGCGACAGGGTACATCGACGATGTCGATCGCCAATTCCCCGTGGATGGCGGGACCGTCGTCTGGGGCCACAACGTAGCCGCTGGATATTTCGCGCAAGACCACAGCGATTCGATCGTGAAAGGCACCACGGTGGTGGAATGGCTGCATCAGTTCAAGCCGCAGGCCACCCAAGAAGAACTGCGCGGAGTGCTGGGGCAGATGCTCTTTAGCGGCGATGATGCCCTGAAGCCCACTCAGGCACTTTCCGGAGGCGAATCGGCGCGCCTCATTTTTTGTAGGTTGATGCTGCAACGGCCGAATGTGCTAGTGCTAGACGAGCCAACCAACCACTTGGATTTGGAGTCGATCAACGCACTGAATATTGCGCTGCAAAAGTACGACGGCACAGTATTACTCGTAACGCACGACTATGACGTGATCGACGAGGTCGCCACACGTATCTGGCACTTTGTGGCTGGTGGCAAGGTTGAAGATTTCAAAGGCCCGTACGCAGAGTATCTTGTCTATGCGCAGGAGAAGGCTTCCTAGGAATTCCGCAGGAAAAGCTTTACCGCGAAGTGAACGAGTTCCTTCATATCAATAGCTTGATTTTTAATCGAGTCTGAGTGTTTGAGTAACCCTGCCGCAGTCTTTTCGGGTGTAAACTGGTTTCATCGGAGAAACACAGATGGCGGGAACGATTTCGGTTGAGCAAATTCACGCTCGATCTGCTGAGCGCGCCTACGCCGAGACTGCGACGATCCCCTGGTACATTTGGTGCTGCCTGGCGTCTGTGGTTTCCTCTGTGGTCGGAAGCGCCTGGGACATTTCCTGGCACGAAAGCATTGGCCGCGACTCTTTCTGGACTGCTGCGCACATGCTCATTTATTTGTCTGGCGTGCTGGCTGGAATTTCGTGCGGCTATCTGATCCTCTCCACTACGTTCCGCAAAAACTCGCCGCTCTACGACGTTTCGATTTCGATGTGGGGATTTCGCGGACCATTGGGCGCCTTTATCTGCGCGTGGGGCGGCGTCGCCATGATCGCTTCGGCGCCCTTCGACAATTGGTGGCACAACTCCTATGGGCTCGACGTAAAAATTCTGAGCCCACCCCACGTCTTGCTGGCTTTGGGCATGATCGGAATCCGATTTGGATTGCTGGTAATGGTCCTGGCGGAAATGAATCGTGCCGAAGGCATCTACCGCCAGAGGCTCGAGCGCATTTTATTTGTTACCGTCGTTTTTCTGATGGGCATGACGGTCGGAATCGCGCAAGAGTTCACAAACCGTGTATTCATGCACGGAGCAAAGTTTTACCTGGTGATAATGATCGCCGCGCCCATTTGGATAGCCACCGTCGCATGGGTCGCCAAACATCGCTGGGCCGCCACGATCATGACGGCGATGTACACTGCTTTGCACTTGTGTTTCGTTTGGGGGTTCCCATTGATTCCCGCAGAACCCAAACTCGGTCCCGTGTATCAGCACATCACCCATCTCGTTCCACCGGATTTTCCGGCGCTGTTGATTATTCCCGCTATCGTCTTTGACCTGTTGCGGCAGCGCACCGCTGGTTGGAGCCGCTGGAAACAAGCTGCTATATTGGGAGCAGCTTTTCTCGTGAGCTTCGTCGCAGTGCAATGGCCTTTTGCCATCTTCCTTATGTCTTCCGCTTCACGAAACGGAATTTTCCAGACCACCAATTTTCCCTATTTTGTTCCGCCCACATCGCCATGGGTCCGCAATATTTACATTCCCACGGAGCATACTCCCGCGCAATTCTGGATTCGTATGCTGGTCGCGTTGTGCGTGTCGATTCTGATGGTGCGTATCGGCATGGCCTGGGGTGAATGGATGCGGCGAATCCGCCGATGAAGGAATTCAAGCGTCGGCTAACTCTCCTTTTGATTCTGTTCGTCGCAGCTGCGATTCCTGCGCTCGCCCACGTGGGCAGCCCGGACGTTTATTACGAAGGCGATGCCGGCCCTTATCATCTCTTTGTCACCGTACGAATCCCGCAGGTGGTCCCGGGCGTGGCGGAAATCGAAGTCCGGTGCCAGAGCGGCGATGTGAGCGCCGTACAAATCGTTCCATTGCGCTTGAGCGGACCTGGATCTACCTATCCACCTACACCGGATTTCGCCGTGCGCTCTAAGGACGACCCGCAATTTTTCACCGGCAGTCTTTGGCTGATGGAATCCGGCGCCTTGCAGGTGCGCATCACGGTCGATGGTGCGAAAGGTAAAGGGGAACTGTCCGTTCCGGTGGCTTCGTTTGCGCAGCGCACCTACCCGATGCAGAAGCCGCTGGCCGGAATGATGATTGTGCTGATGCTGATTCTGGGTATTGGAGTGATTTCGATAGTCGGCGCGGGCGCGCGCGAAGCCAGCTTGGAACGCGGCGAAACGCCAGGACCCGCGAGCGCGCGACGCGCTAAGATCGCTATTGCAGTGACGATTATTTTGGTGGCAGGACTTATCTACCTTGGCAAAGCCTGGTGGGGCGCGGAGGACGCAAACTACAAAAACCGCGTAGCTTTCTACAAGCCGCCAACAGCGGAGACCACCCTGGAAAACGGTAACCGTCTGGTGATTCGCGCGAAGAGCGAGAACCCCACGTGGTCGGCCAAAATAAATATGGGCGAAGTAATTCCAGACCATAACCACCTGATGCATTTGTTTCTGATCGAACTGCCGGGCATGAGCCGCATGTGGCATCTTCATCCCACGCTTTCAGAGGGCGGCGCATTTGCGGACGATTTGCCGGACATGCCTGCAGGGCACTATGAGGTTTTTGCGGACGTAGTGGATGCGCGAGGATTCCCATGGACGCTGGTGGGAACCGTCGATCTGCCGCAAATCAACAGTGGCGCCCTACGCGGCGACGACTCCAGTTGGTCCGGAGACACGATCGGTTCACGACAACATCAGCTGGTGTCGCAGCTTCCCGACGGTAGCCGAATGATATGGGAGCGCGCAGCCGGTCCGCTGAAGGCCAATACCGCGATGGATTTCAAGTTTAGCGTACAAGGCAAAGACGGAAAACCAGCGCAAGATTTGGAACCTTACATGGGAATGGCAGGCCACGCGGAATTTGTGCGCTCAGACTTGAGCGTTTTCGCGCACGTACACCCCGCAGGTTCAGTACCGATGGCGTCACTCGAGATGGCGCAAGCCGGATTGCTGGGCAATATGTCTTCGATGCCGAGCGGGATGGCAATGGCGCCAACGAGGGGAACGATGCCGGCTCAAGTAAGCTTTCCTTACGGTTTCCCCAAGCCGGGAGATTACCGGATTTTTGTGCAGGTCAAGCGTGCGGGCCAAGTGGAAACTGGAGTCTTCGACGCTCACGTACAGTAGTTCACAAAGTTATTTGCAGCCTGCCCGTAATCGCCGAGCCGACTAAATTTTCCGCGCGAGCTATTGCACGCGTTCTGTTTTCGCCGAGGACTGCTTCTCATCCTCCAATTCGTGTTCCGCCTCGAACCAGTCGTCTAGGTTGTACCCACCACAAACGCCGCCGTGCTTCGAGTGAATCCGACAAGCCCGCAGTTGAATTTCGTCCAGCGTAGGGTGATGGCTTTCGGGATGTATCTCGAGTTCGTTTTCAGCCGTTCCTAAATGTTTATCAAGACCATGCGAATGATTTCTCGATGAAATGTGACTCATACTGGCCTTCTTTCTAGCAGCTACTACTCTTCAACTCATTTTCGCCTGCCATATTATTGGACGCGCCATTCATCGAAGCGGTTGCCGTTTCGCGTCCTCTCGCTGATGGAAGAAAGTCCACAACGAAGCGCATCTTTCGCTAGATTTTACAAAACGAGCGCGACTGGTCGAAATCAAAACAATACCTGCAGCTTTCGCTGGATTGAGATTCTGGCGGAGCCTATTCTGCGGGCTGCATAGATTCGTTCAGCGTTGGCGGCTTTGTCCCAAAAAGGGAGTGACGGCGCACGGTGGTCCTCGCGGGGCCTTGCAGTTTGACCACACTGGAAGCCGCCGTTCGCCGCCCGCCGAAACACCCTCCTTTCTCCTTCGTTATTTTGGCCCCATGCCGCGCGATTCGATATAATGCAACTTGCTCAAAATCCTCTCGGATTCGCGGATGAAGCTACGGCATGCCGACACAGACAAAAACGAAGACCGCAAAATTTGACGCTGCAAAGTATCAAGGACTCGATCGCGACACCCTCATTCGAATTTATCGTCTGATGTTCCTATCGAGGCGTCTGGACGATCGCGAAATCCAGCTCAAGCGGCAAAACAAAATCTATTTCCAGATCAGCGGCGCCGGCCACGAAGCTGCGTTGGTGGCTGCCGGTCTGGTCCTGAAGCCCGCTTACGACTGGTTTTTCCCGCACTATCGTGACCGGGCCCTGATGCTCGCTCTCGGCGTAACCGCTTACGAGATGATGCTCCAAGGCGTCGGCGCCAAGGATGACCCTGCATCGGGTGGACGCCAGATGCCCTCCCACTGGGGCAGTCAGCGGCTCAACATCGTTTCGCGTTCTTCGCCCACCGGGGTGCAATTCCTTCACGCTGTGGGAGCCGCGGAAGCTTCGATCTACTTCCAGAAATATCCGAAAGCACTTGAGCAAGCCCGCAAAGGGCCGCTCGGCGATACGGTCGAATACAAACCGGACGACGTGATGTACGTCTCCGCCGGCGACGGCACTACTAGCGAAGGCGAATTCTACGAAGCGCTGAACACTGCCAGCATGGAAAGTCTTCCGGTTCTGTTTCACATTGAAGACAACGGCTACGCAATTTCTGTCCCGGTAGAGCGCCAAACCCCCGGCGGAAATATTTCCAAGCTGCTCGGGAATTACCCGCACATGCATATCGAAGAGTGCGACGGCACCGAGCCGCTGGAAAGCTATGCAGCCATGAAACGCGCCGTCGAGCATTGCCGCGCGCGCAAAGGTCCTGCGTTGGTGCATTCGCACGTGATTCGCCCCTACTCGCATTCCCTTTCCGACGACGAAAAGCTCTACCGTTGCGATGCCGAGCGCGAACAAGAATCGCGTCGCGATCCCCTCCCGAAGTTTGGCCTGTTCCTCGTTCGCGAAGGTATTCTCGAGGAAAGTGAGCTTAACGCCCTGGAAGCCGAAGTCGATCGCGAAGTTGGAGAAGCTACGGACCGCGCTCTCGCCGCCGAATTGCCGTCCCAGGATTCCATCTATCACTGGGTCTATTCCCCTGACGTTGACCCGCGCGGAAGCCAATTTGACGTCCAGCCCAAGTTTGAAGGTGAACCCAAGACCATGGTCGAAATGGTTTCCGCTACGCTCCTCGACGAGATGAACACCGATGAGCGCATCGTTGTCTTCGGTGAGGACGTGGCTGACTGCAGCCGCGAAGACAGTCTGTCTTTGGTGAAAGGGAAGGGCGGAGTATTCAAAGCTACCGCCGGCTTGCAGCGCAAGTTTGGCTCATCGCGAGTTTTCAATTCGCCGCTCGCCGAGGCCAATATTGTCGGTCGCGCCGCTGGAATGGCTCTGCGTGGCATGAAGCCGGTGCCCGAAATTCAGTTCTTCGATTACATATGGCCGGCCACTATGCAGCTGCGCAACGAGGTTGCTACTCTCCGTTGGCGCTCAGCCGGACATTTCAAGGCTCCTATGGTGGTGCGTGTCGCGATCGGCGGCTATCTCACCGGCGGCGCTATTTATCACAGCCAATGCGGCGAAGTTAGCTTCACCCACATTCCAGGTCTACGCGTGGTGATGCCTTCCACTGCGCTGGATGTATGCGGCTTGCTGCGCACTGCAATTCGCTCCGACGATCCCGTTCTGTTTCTCGAGCACAAACATCTCTACCGCCAGCCATACAACCGCTCGCAATACCCAGGCGCGGATTTCACCATTCCGTTCGGCAAAGCGCGCGTCGTCCGCGAAGGTACGGACGTGAGCATCATCACCTACGGCGCCGTCGTCCATCGCGCCGAAGTCGCCGCCGCGGAATTGTCGCGCGCCGGAATTTCCGCAGAGATTATCGATCTGCGCTCGCTCAGTCCTTACGACTGGGACGCGATTGCCGCAACCGTCCGCAAAACGAATCGCGTCATCGTGGCCTACGAAGATACTCTGTCCTGGGGGTATGGAGCGGAAATCGCCGCGCGCGTCGCTGATGAGTTATTCGAGGAGCTCGATGCGCCTGTGCGCCGCGTCGCTGCTACCGATACGTTCTGCGCCTATCAGCCCAAGCTAGAAGATGCAATTCTGCCCCAGACAGAAGATATCGTGCGCGCGGTTCGCGATCTGGCAGCTTTTTGAAACTTTTTGAGTGGTAGGATCGTATGCATCCATAGGAACCCGTGCGATCAGAATCTCTTTCGCGCAGGAGGCTGAAAAATGATTTGCAATCACTGCAAGCGGGAATTAACCGAGCATTCCAATTTCTGCTACTACTGTGGAGCGCCGCAGCGCGTGGCTCCTTCGGGAGCTCCGCCCGTCCAGAAGCGACTCGTGCGTTCGTCGATCGATTCCAAGATCGCAGGTGTGTGCGGCGGTATCGCCGAATATATGGATGTGGACTCCACCGTGGTGCGGCTTGTGTGGGTTCTCATCACGTTTTTTACCGGAGTCGTGCCAGGCTTGGTTGCCTATCTGGTCGCTTGGCTGGTTATGCCGGAAGCGCCGGCACTGGTGGTAGAACCAGTGAACGTCACCGCTCCGCCTGCTTCTTCGCCAAACTTCACGCAACCCGCGTCAAACTGAGTAGGGCCGGTAAGATTTAGCCGATCTACTTCACGGCAAGCTTCGGAAATCGAGGCGGCCTTCCACGCTACTAGCGGGGACTAACTCGGCCCTAATCTCTTCCCTTGGTTCTGCTTTTCTTCGGGAAATTGCCCTTGTTGCTATAAATTGCGTGATCCAGCGATATTAATCCGGCTCCGACTCCAGCCAGCGCGAATGAGCCCACCGCGCAAGCCAACGGGAATTCGTAGTTATGTACGTTCATTGGATTAGACAATAGGCCATGTACTTTCACCAAAGCTACCGCCATTTCTGCCGCAAGGAGTAATCCTGCTATTCGGGTGAACAATCCTGCAATCAACAGAATCCCGCCAAAAAATTCAAACACGCCGGCAATGTAAGCAAAGTAAGCGGGGAATCCCATCTTCACGAAAGCTTCGACAGTTTGCTGCGGGTGGGTGAAAAGTTTAGGGTATCCATGAAATATAAAAATAACTCCTAAAGCTAGACGCAAAAAAAGCAGTGCGATCGGCTTGAGCTTCTCCAGGCCTTCCATGTGCTTTCTCCTGACAATTAAATCGTTCGCAATTGTATCAGAACGGCCATATCGCATCGGATGCCTCGGCGTGCCTGGAAACCGCATCTCACACTGCGAGCAAATGATGTACCGTCATTAGTGTAAAATTCCGTCTTATATTCTAAGGGTCGAAAGTAAAAGGAAAAATGCAGGCTCGCAACGCAATGCGGAAAGTGTTGATAGGTTTAGCGGTGTTGTTGATTATCGGCGCGGCCGCTTACCTTCGCTACCATCACACCAAAGAGCCCATAGAAGTCGGCTACGCGGGCAACCGCGAAGTAACGCTTTGGAGCACATCCGCGCAGGTGCGCGAACCTGTAGCCACCATAAATTATGGTGAAAAACTCGATGTGCTCCAGCGTTTTCAAGATCAGGTACAGGTGCGTACCACAAATGGAACCACCGGATGGATACCCGATCGCGATTTGCTTTCGGCCGATTTATGGCAAACATCGAAGGACCTGGAGAAGAGGGGCGCAGCAATGCCGGTGGAAGCGGTCGGTCACACAAAAGTTCTAAGCAATCTCCACATCGCGCCTGGCCGCGACTCACTTCGAATCCGCCAACTGAATAAAGACGTTCCGCTGGAGGTGCTGGAGCGTCAGCCCGTGTCCGTCGCCTCCGTGAAAGCCACAGGCGCGGCGGACGATTCCAGCGCCGCGTCTGGAAAGAAAGAGGATTGGTGGCTCGTTCGCGCCCACATTGCAGATCAGACCACCATCACCGGTTGGCTTGTGAGACGGTTCATCGACCTTGACGTACCGGCGCCGCTTCCGGACTACGCCAGCTCGGCCGGCATGCGCATCGTCGCATGGCTCGAGCTGAATCGCGTCGCAGTTGCGGGGAAAACCTTAAAGCCTCAATATCTTTTGGTGGGCACGCATGGAGCAGAGGGCCAGCCGTGCGATTTTTCTCTGATGCGCGTGTACACCTGGGGCGAAAAAAAAGAGCGATACGAAACCGCGTTCGTGGAAAGTGACGTATGCGGCAAGCTGCCCATTAAATTGCAAAAGGCCACCACGCCGGGCGGAGAAGTGAAATTCGAATTCGAGAATTTGACCGGGAAAGGCTCTGAGCCGCGCACCTACGTAATGAGGCAAACCGTTGTTCGGCGCGTCCGTGAAGGTGGCGAGCCTAAACCCCACAAGCGCAAGCGTTAATCAGAGCGCTTCATCGCCTTCCATTTCACCGAAGCTTGTTCCTGAAGTGCGCTAAATTTGTTCTTATGCGCGATTGCAATTCCTGTCTCGGCATCTCCTTGATTCTTTTCTGCTTTCTTTCGATTACCGGGTGCTTGCAAACCGAAACCCAAGCGGTCCAACAAAAGCCGCCCGCAGCTGCGCTCGAATATTTGGGAGCATGGGGCACGAAAGGCGAAGGCCCAGGCGAATTGCAAGATCCTGTGAGCATCGCTGCTGACAACCTTGGCAACGCCTATATCGCAGATCCCGGCACAGGGTTCATTCACAAATTCGCATCGCATGGAAAAGCGCTGCTATCGTTCCAGGAAGATGGACTCAAACATCCCCAATCAATCGCGGTGGATAGCGGCGGAGCAATTTATGTGACGGATCAAGCGCGCTGTAGCGTTTTCATCTTTCCTCCCGGGGGCGACCATTATCGAGAGCTAAGACTAAGAACGCGCCCGAGCGCGGTAAACTTCTTAAGTGTCGTGGTGGCGGATGACGGTCTGATTTACGTCTTCGATTCTGACGCAGCGAAAGTATTTGCCTACAACTCACGTTTCCGGCTGGAGCAAACCTGGGTACTTCCAGCAAACGGTCCGCGCCCCGCAAGAATTCCGGGTCCAATTGAAACCGGTCATGACGGGTTTCTCTACATCGGCAATTCTTCCGGTAATATTTCGAAATTCACGCGCGATGGCCATTTCGTTTCGGAAATAACCCCGTCGGCTAATCAGGGCAAATGGAATCCCACCGATGGCTTCGCGGTTTCAAACAATTTAATTTTTGTAATGGATAGTGACGGCCGAATGCTTCATATCGTGGACAGCGAAGGCAAACCCAAGATGGACGTCGATCTTGCTCCGGAGCTCGGACAAGGGTCGCGTCCCGCGCCACCGCTCGCGGTCAGCGCACGGCATGAATTGCTCGTGCTCGATGCGCCGGAGCGTCGTGTTCTCCGCTATCGCATAAATTTCTAACAACATTTAGACTGCTTTCGACCAGCCTCGCGTAGCGATATCATCCACCAGAATTCGGAATCGTCCGAATCAGGAGAACCATATGCCTTTGCTGCTGACCGAAGCGGACGTGAAATCGGTGCTTACCATGCCCCTGGCGCTGGAATGCGTGCAAGATTCGTTCCAAGGTCTCGCCGATGGCTCTGCGCTCCTGCATTCGCGCCAGCGCCTGCACCTGCCGTCGAAAAGCTATTTGCATTACATGGCCGCAGCCGATGGCGCGAGCGGCTACCTGGGGCTGAAGATTTATACCAGTTCCCGCGAGGGTTTGCGTTTTCTCATTACGCTCTTCAGCATGGAGTCAGGCGATTTGTTGGCGTTGATCGAAGCGGATTTCATGGGCCAAATGCGCACTGGCGCTGCGAGTGGTCTAGCCACGCGGCTATTAGCGCGTGAGGACGCGCGAACACTCGGCATGGTTGGAACAGGCCTGCAGGCACGAACGCAGTTGCAGGCGATTGCGCAAATCCGCAAGTTGACAGAAGTCCGCGCCTTCAGTCGTGAGTCAGCAAAAAGAGAAATCTTTGCTAAAGAAATGACGGAGGCTCTCAAAATTCCGGTGTCGGCTGCTGAGTCTGCGGAAGCTGCCGTGCGAGGGGCGGACATTATCGTAACTTCTACCACCAGCACGAACCCCGTAGTGGAGGGCCGTTGGTTGAACCCCGGCGTGCACATCAATGCCATCGGCGCGAATTTCCCGCAGAAGCGTGAGTTGGACGCCCAGGCCGTAAAACGATGTAACGTAATCGTGGTCGATTCGCGCGAGCAATCGAAACTGGAAGCAGGAGATATAATTCAAACTTGCGGTGAAGATGCGCAGCGATGGGCCGAGGTACGAGAACTCGCCGACATCGTTAGCGGAAAAGTGACCGGACGCACGAATACAAGCGAAATTACGCTCTTCAAATCGAACGGGATTGCTATCGAGGACGTCGTAGTTGCGGGACGAATATACGAAATGGCACGCGAGCGCGGAATCGGTCGACAAGTTCCCATGTGGCAGCAAGCCGAACCGGAAAAACGCGTGCGGAGTCTCAGTTCAGAGGCACTATTGAAAGCCCAGTTCTAAGCGCGTGGGCGACCGAGTTTCTTTACCAACGCGTCATGCAGACGGTGTCGCGTATCTTCAGAAAGCGGGGCGGGTTCAGAGTTGCAAAAGATCTGGATCGTCTTCTTGGTCGTATCCACAATCAGCTTACAATTCTTGCACTTCGCCAAATGTACTTCGATGGAGGTGCGCAGTTCCGAGTCCAATTCCTCGTCCAAATAATCTTCCAACTCAACAACAAGCGTCTTGCAATTCACTGATTTTCACTCCGTCGAAAGTATCGGTCTAGTTTCTGGCGCAGCTTCAACCGCGCTCGCAACAGCCGCGATTTCACGGCCGGCACCGAAAGCCCCAGCGCCTCAGCCGTCTCTTCTGTTGATAATTCTTCGATGTCGCGCAACTGAAAAACGATTCGGAAAGGAGGATCTAAATCTGCGATAGTGCTGTTCAGGATGCCGGCCAGCTCGCTTTGCTTGTAGCGCTCTTCAGGAGAAGGGCCCCAGTCTTCGATTTCGCGTGGTATCAAATCATTCCCGGTGTTCACATCTTCATCGATGGAAACCTGATTGGGACGCCGTTTGCGCAACTTCATCAGCGCCTGATTCACCGCGATGCGCACTAGCCAGGTATAAAAACGCGAGTTGCCCTGGAATCCGGAAAGGTGTTCGTAAGCTTTCAGAAAGGCTTCTTGCATCACGTCTTCCGCGTCTTCGCGGTTCTGCGTGATGTTCTGAGCCAAACGGAAAATTTTGCGCTCGTAGCGGCTGACCAGTGTTTCGAAAGCGGAGATGTCCCCAGCTTTGGCCGCAGCCACCAGTATCGGCTCGTCTTCCTTCACTACCTGAGAAGGAAGCGGCGCCCGCGTTTGCGGCGACTTTTCGCCTGTAGCGTTCATTTTCGGAGTGCTCATTTAGACGATACTCGCGCGAGGAAGGGTAGCACAGTTTGAACGACGTCCGCGCCTCGCAGGTGGAAGTTTGGATGCCTGCCCGAAGGCCGCGGATGCAAGAATCTCTCTCAAATCCAAAACTCAGTCCACTCTTGGTACGAACCCAGGCTTGACAGCCCGTCTGACGGGCGGTATTCTGTTTATCGAACGAACGTTCGAACGGATTGTCGTGCTCGCCTATGCCAAGACTCTCTATCGCTCAGCGCGAGCCTCAGGAAAAGCTTCAAGTCATTTTGAGGCATGCTGCCCAGGTGTTCTGCGATAAAGGCTACGAGGGCGCTTCCATCCGCGATATCAGCCGTTCCAGTGGAGTTTCGTTGGCCGGCCTCTATTACTACATCAAGAGCAAGCAAGAGCTTTTGTATCTGATTCAAATCCACACTTTTGAAACGATCGTCGCGCGCCTGGAGAAAAGACTTCCTGAAGCCGCCACTCCTGTAGAGAAACTGCGCATCCTCGTCCACAATCATCTCGATTATTTTCTACAGCACCCTGTGGAGATGAAAGTCCTCGCGCACGAGGACGAGGCGCTCGAAGGCGCGTTCCGCAAAGAAGTCCTGGAAGTCAAACGACGCTACGTGAAAATTGCTCTCGGAATTTTCGAACAGATGCGGCGAACCGGCTTGGCCCGGCAATTAAATCCGCGAGTAGCGGTGCTGACGCTTTTCGGGATGATGAATTGGACCTACACGTGGCACCGCTCCGAAACAGATCCCAAGGCGGATGCGTTGGCTGAAACGATCGCCGGAATGTTTTTGCACGGCGTAACAAACGGGTACGGAAACGGCAGTCCAAGATTGCTCCGTTCTGCTGCGGAAACCTTGCGGAACCGGCGCGCGCGGGCGGATAATCTTTGAAATCGAACGCTTTGAAAAATCTGGAGGAAATGATGCCAACGATGCAAGCCGTGGAACAGAAGCAGCTGATTAATTACAGTGTGGAAGCCGGAGTGGCGATTATAGAAATGGACGATCCGCCGGCGAATACTTATACCTACGAAATGATGCAGCAGATCGACACCGCTATTCTGAAAGCGCGTATGGACGAAAACGCGCACGTAATAGTTGTCCGCGGCAAAGGCGACAAATTTTTCTCCGCTGGTGCAAGCATTCCGATGCTTACCAAGGCCGATCCCACATTCAAATATTATTTTTGCCTGCATGCCAACGAGACCCTTAGCCGCTTCGAGCAAACTCCCAAGCTAGTGATCGCGGCCCTCAACGGCCACACCGTGGGTGGCGGCTTGGAAATTGCCCTGGCTTGCGATATTCGCATCGCCAAAAAGGAAGGCGGAAAGATTGGATTGCCTGAAGTGAATCTCGGCGTGCTTCCTGGTACCGGCGGAACGCAGCGTTTATCGCGCGTGATTGGCCGCTCGCGAGCCCTGGAGTTAATGGCCACTGGACGCACCTTCAGTTTCGAAGAGGCCCTCGAATTCGGCCTGATTCATCACATTTACGAGCGCGAAAACTTTTGGGAAGAAGTGATGGCCTATGCAAAGCAGTTCTGTCCGCCAAACAAAGCTTCGCGCGCCGTCGGACGCATCAAGCGCGCCGTCGTCACCGGTTCGGAAGTCGGATTCGGAGAAGCGCTGGGCATCGAGCGCGAGCTACAGCAGCTTTTGTTCACCAGCGAAGACGCCAAGGAAGGTCTGAAAGCCTACGTGGAAAAGAGGCAGCCAGAGTTCAAAGGAAAGTAGTAGTAAGCAGTTCGATAGTTCAGCGAAATACACGACAAACTACTGGGGAAACTAAAGGACTGAATGCGCACACTGCCGGACTACCTTCGCAAAGGAATGAAAATGATTTTGGTCGGCGCCAATCCGGGCGACCGTTCGGCCCGCGTCGGCCATTATTATGCGGGGCGAGGCAATCAGTTCTGGCCGGTGATGTATGAATCGGGAGTGATTCCCGAACCGCTGGGCTATGAAGATGACCGTCGTCTGCTGGAATTCGGAATAGGCATGACGGATTTAGTAAAGCGCCCCACGCGCGCGGTGGAAGAAATCGAACGGCAGGAATTTTCCGAAGGAAGAGTCCTGCTGGCGCAAAAGTTGGAAGACCTGCGGCCCCGCGTGATCGCTTTCAACGGGAAAATGGTTTACACGAAATTTACCGGCCGGGCATGCAAGCTGGGTTTGCAGAAAGAAAAACTCTACGGCGCGTATGTTTTCGTGTTGCCCTCCACCAGCGGTTCGAATTGCTCCACTGATCGCGGCGTGAAGACGCGTTATTTCAAGAAGCTCGCTGCGCTGCTGAAAAGTTTGAAGGACTAGGGAGTCACCGCTATGGCGGCAACCACGCAACAAAATCCCACAAACCAATTCGTGCTCGAAGAGCGCGACGGAAATATCGTCACCCTGCGCCTGAATCGGCCTGATCGCCTGAATGCATTGAATGTCGAGCTTGGCCGCGAGCTCGTGCATGCGCTGATACGCGCTGGAGAAGATAAAGGCGTTTCTGCTATCAGGCTCATCGGAGCCGGACGCGGCTTTTGCGCCGGCGGCGATTTGGCCTTGCTCCAGGACCTGCGAAAACGCAAGGATGCCAAGGAACTCGAAACTTTACTGGTTGCCGGAAAAGAGATCTGTCTGGTCATTGCAGGAATGCCAAAACCTGTGGTCGCAGCCGTGAACGGTCCAGCAGCCGGTGGGGGAATGAATCTCGCCATCGCCTGCGACATCCGAGTTGCTTCCGATCAGGCCAAGTTCGCCGAAGGCTTCGCGCAGATCGGCTTGTATCCCGATTTCGGCGGCACATTTTTCCTGCCGCGACTTGTAGGGCGCGCTCGCGCGGCGGAATTATTCTGGACCTCGACGAAGCTTTCGCCAGAGGACGCCCTCAGAATGGGAATAGTTTCTCGTGTCATTCCAGCCGCGCAATTCGAGGAAGAGTCCAAGAAAGTTACCCAGGATGTGGCTGCCGCGGCTCCTCTGTCGGTTCGAGACTCGAAACACGCCATGACCACCGCGAATCGCGTCGATCTCACGGCCGCGCTCGACGAGGAAATACGCCTGCAGATTCACTGCTTCCAGTCCGAAGACTGCATGGAAGGGCTTAACGCTTTTATCGAGAAGCGTAAGCCGAATTTCAAAGGCCGCTGATTGTGAGCTTGCTTGAAAACGCTTTTATGAAATTAATTGATTTGCAGGATGGGAGGAATTCATAAATGTCCGCAACACGTATCGCAACTTTCGATGATTGGGTGGACTTATTTCGCGTTTGGCGCAGCGACATTGGCGTGAATTATTCTGAAATTGACAGCTACCATTTTGAGGCCAAGTTCGGGCCCACACGCTCGAACGAAATTGAATTTGGCGCGTTCAAAGGACGCCCAAAGTGGCGCCGGCTGCTGGATATTCCAGACCAGCGCATTCGCGACGGCCTGATGAACTTGATCATTTACCAGGGCGACACGGAATTTGCTTCCGTCGAACAGCAGCGCCGCTTGTTCGAGCATTCGCCAACGGAGCACGACCGCAAATCACTTTGCCGCGTGGTAACCGAAGAAATGCGTCACGGCTGGCAGATGTGCCATCTGCTCATCAATCACTTTGGCTACAGCGGAAAAGTGGAAGCGCAAAAAATGCTGGAACGCCGCGCGTTTGAATCCAAACGACTGCTGGGCGCATTCAATCAGGAAGTCGCAAACTGGCTCGACTTCTTCACCTACACGGATTTCGTGGACCGCGATGGAAAATTTCAGCTCACCATGCTGAGCTATTCAGCGTTCGAGCCGTTGGCGCAGTCCATGAACCCGATGTTGCGCGAAGAATCGTTCCATCTGGGCACCGGGCACGACGGCCTCAAACGCATAGTGAAGGCGGAAGTCGTGCCGCTGAACATCGTTCAGAAGTACGTGAACAAATGGATTCCGGTTAGCTACGATTTGTTTGGCGTGGACCAGTCGAGCTCGGCGCACTGGTTTTACGTTTGGGGACTGAAAGGTCGCTACGACGAAGCTCAAACGCAAAAAGAAGCTGACCTCGGTCACATGAACGAGCACAATCGCCATTTGTATTTTCTGGAATGCGAGAAACTGATTGAGCAAATCAACAAGCACGTTCCCGAGGGCGCGGAACCCCTCTATGTTCCGCACATGAAGTTCAACCGTCATATCGGCGAGTTTGCAGATCAGCCATACAGTGTGACCGGCGAACTCTTATCGCCGGAGAAATATGCCGAGCACGTGAAAGAAACGCTGCCGCAGCCGGAAGATATTAAGCTCGTTAACGATATACAGGACAACGAGCCGAAGTGGGTAGCGCCCAAAGGGAACATGGATTAGGTGGCCGCCACGATAGCGGGGCTTCTCTAATCAAAAACAAGCTTTCTGTGGAGTTTGGTGACTCATGCCTGAAGACCTCTACGCAAATATGGAAGTTGCTCCCCGCGAGGTGAAAGATAAGCTTGCCCGCGGCGAGAAAATCCTCTTCGTCGACGTTCGCGAGCAATGGGAATATGACACGTCGCACATCGAAGGTTCGGTGTTGATCCCTCTTCGCGAAATTCCTGCCAACTTGCCGCGGCTGGAATCTGCGGACGAAGTCATACTCTTTTGTCACCATGGTATGAGAAGCATGGATGCCGCAGCCTGGTTGCGCTCGCAAGGGGTCACGGGCGCGCGCTCGATGGCGGGCGGGATTGACCTCTGGGCTACTGAGATTGATCCGAAGATACTGCGCTACTAAACTTTGGGAATTGCGAGGCGAATAAACCATGGCCGCCAAAAAGCCGGCTAAGAAAACTCCGAAACCAGCGAAGCATGCGCGAACAAAAGTAAAATTTCTGCATAAGCCTTCCTGTACCATCTGCCGCAAGGCTCGCAGTTATTTGGAAAAACGCGGGTTTGGAATGGAATTTCGCGATCTCGGCAAGGAGCGGTTGAGTGCCGAAGAACTCGAGAAATTAATCGGTGACCGCGATCACACCCAGTTTCTGAATACGCGAAACGAACTTTACCGCCGCAAAAATATGAAGGAAAATCCGCCGTCTCGCAGCGAAGCCATTCGATGGATGGCTGCCGAACCAAATCTGATTCGGCGCCCGGTCATTATCGCCAGCGGCCGTGTCGTCCTTGGATTCGACCAAGAGGGAATCGCCCGGTTATAAGCCGTAAATTCAGCGCGGCTCTTGAGCGCCGTTCTGCAGAGGAATCCGGATTGCCGCCGATCATCGACATTCACATCCATATTCAGCCAGACCAGATGGTGAAGCCGGCGGCGCACGAATTGATTCGTCACGGCCGTCGCGATTACGATGAAATAGTCAAATATTCTGCCAGCCCGAAAGATTTCCTGAACTTCTTAGATAGCGCGGAAATCGAGCGCGCAGGGATTATCAATTACGTCAGCCCGGACGTGATTGGTTTCACTTCCGAAGTCAACGACTGGTGCGCGAAATATTGTTCCGCCGATCCGCGCCGCCTGCTGGGTTTCGGCTCTGTGCATCCGAAATATGTTGAGAATGCCGGCGCGGAAGTCAGACGCTTGAAGAAAATCGGTATACGCGGGCTGAAAGTACATCCCTCCCATCAATTATTTGCGCCCAATGAATATCGCTGCGGCCTGGGCCCTCTGCGCGCGATGTATGAGACGGCCCAGGAAATTGGCTTACCGGTGATGATTCACACCGGTACTTCAATTTTCCCCGGTGCGCGAAATGTGTACGCGCAGCCCATGCTGGCCGATGACGTAGGTGTCGACTTCCCTGATCTCGTTGTAATTTTGGCGCATGGCGGACGTCCCTTGTGGATGAATGAAGCATTTTTTCTGGTTCGCCGTCACCCAAACATGTACATGGACATCTCCGGAATTCCTCCGCAAAAGTTGATCGAGTATTTTCCGCGTATCGAGGAAATCGCCGACAAAGTTTTGTTTGGTACGGACTGGCCTGGGCCGGGCGTTCCCGCAATACGGGGAAATATCGAAAAGTTTCGTGCGCTCCCAATTTCACAGCTCACCCAACAGAAAATTCTGTACGACAATGCAACGCGCCTTTTTCCCGTCTGACTGAGGTTGATGAATGGAAATAGAAACAATCGCGGTGATCGGCGCGGGGACCATGGGCCGTGGAATCGCCTACGCCGCTGCACTCGGTGGCTATCGCACCGTGCTCGAAGATGTGTCCCTTGAAATGTTAGAGCAAGGAACTGCTTACATTTCCCAGGCGTTGGAAGACGGCCGAGCGCGCGGAAAAGTGACACAAGAGCAGAAAGACAAAGCCCTCGCCAATCTGACCACCTCTCGCTCGGTGGAAGACGTTTGTCGTGAAGCGGACTTACTGATCGAAGCGGTCCCGGAAGAAATGGAAGTGAAGCTGGAAATCTTCACAATTTTCGATAAATTTGCCAAGCCTGACGCGATTCTGGCCAGCAATACGTCATCACTGTCCATCACCGAAATGGCTTCCATCACCTTTCGCGCCGAAAAGTGTATCGGAATGCATTTTTTCAATCCGGTGCCCAAGATGAAGCTGCTGGAAATCGTACGCGCACTCGAAACTTCGGAGGCCACGCTGCGAGCCTGCGTGGAAGTCGGGCGCCGAATGGGCAAAGAAGTCGTCGTGATTCGCGAATCCCCGGGATTCGTCACCAGTCGCATGAATGCCATGATTGGCAACGAAGCTTTTTACATGCTGCAGGAAGGCATTGCCACCCCCGAAGACATCGACAAGGCCTTAAAATTGGGACTGAATCATCCCATGGGCCCATTCGAACTAGTTGACTTGGTAGGACTGGATATCCGCCTGAATATTCTGGAATACTTGCATAAAACATTGGGAGAAAAATACCGCCCGTGTCCGCTTCTAGTTCAATATGTAAAGGCCGGGCGCACCGGACGAAAATCCGGTCGCGGCGTGTACGCGTACGGCGATAATGGCGTCAAGAAATAGTCCATGCATCCAGCACATTGCGCTGCTCAGACCAGGAAGGATTTTTCTCCAAGATGAAATTTGCCGAACGAATTCAAATCGTCGAAGGCGACCTGACCGAAATGGAGGTGGACGCCATCGTCAACGCCGCGAACAATGACTTGCAGCTTGGCGGCGGTGTCGCCGGCGCAATTCGGCGAAAGGGCGGTCCGGAGATTCAGAAAGAATGCGACGAAATCGGCCAAGTTCCCGTTGGCGGAGCGGCAATCACCACCGGCGGCAAATTAAAAGCGCGTCATGTGATTCACGCTGCTAGCATGCAGCTTGGCGGAAAAACTTCCGCACACTCGTTGCGCAGTTCGACCGCCCATTCGCTTCGTATAGCCGCCCAAAAAGGACTCAAGACCATTGCCTTTCCGGCGGTCGGCACCGGTATCGCCGGTTTTCCTTTGCGTGAGTGCGCGGAAATTATGTTGCGCGAAGTTGCTAGGCACTTCGAGCAGCCCACCTCGCTCGAGACAGTTACTTTCGTTCTTTTCGATAAAGAGGCGCTGGCAAGTTTCACCAGTGTTTGGACCGAATTTCAAGCGAGCGGCTTCCAATGAGCGATTTACTCACAGACAAAGTCCGCCACCAGCTCGTACGCTACGAACACCCTCTGTTTGATTTCGAAGCTCGCTCCACAGGAGAAGGTGTGGAAGTTGAAATTCGCTACAAACCAACAAACGCGGAAGTTCACAACTATACTTTTCAGCTACAGCCACGCGAGATAGAAAATTCGCAATTTCCGTGGACCTTCCAGAAGCAGCTTTACGATTGCCTGCACGATTACATCATCGAGATGTTTACCCGCAATCCTCAGCGCGTGAATTAATGGCTTCGCGCAGCGAGCCCACGCCACTCGCGCCGCTCCTCGCTGAGCAAATTCGCTCGCATGGCCCCATCACCTTCGCCGAATACATGGAGGCGTGCCTCTATCATCCGCTCCACGGTTATTACACGAAGCCGGAGCAGCATCCCAAGCGCGATTATTTTACGAGCGTTGAGGCAAGCCCGCTTTTCGGACGATTGCTGGCACGCCAGTTTCATGAAATGTGGCATCTGCTCGGACGTCCCGATTCTTTCTGGCTTGTCGAAGTGGGCGCCGGTCCCGGCCATTTAGCAAAACAGATTCTCGATTGTGCCGCTGCTTCGTGGCCGGATTTTTACGAAGCGCTGCGCTTCATTGCAGTCGAGCGATCAGCGTCGCGCCGCGCTTTGCAATCTAAAGCTCTCGGCACCCATATCCAAGGCGCCAAATTCGTATCACAACAAGCATTGCCCGACGAAATCCCGTGCGGCTGCATTTTCTCCAACGAGCTGATCGATGCCATGCCCGTCCATCGGGTAATCCGTGAAGGCAACAATCTCCGGGAAATTTATGTCGGCTTAGCCAAGAACGGACGATGTGATGAACTGGGGGATCTGTCTTCCGATGCACTCGAAGAATATTTCTCAGGTCAGGGAATTTCCTTGCAAGAGGAGCAACAAGCAGAAGTAAATCTCGCCGCATGTCGCTGGATCGTTGAAGCTGGCGAGAAACTCAAGCGCGGATTCGTCATAACCATCGATTACGGCCGCGAAGCGCGCGAGCTGTACGACGAACGTCACATGCGCGGCACTTTGTTAGCCTACGAACGCCACCGCGCCACGGAAAATGTTTATCGCGCTCCGGGCGAGCAGGATCTAACGGCCCACGTCAATTTCAGCGCGCTGGATATCTACGGACAAAAGAGCGGCCTCGTTCGCACCGGCTTCGTTTCCCAATGCAATTTCCTGTTGGCTCTCGCGCGTCACGGCGATTTCGCGGATTTACAATCGGACGAGTTGAGCGCGGCGGAACAAACCCAACGCCGGCTTCTCTTCAAGACCCTAATTAATCCGGAAGGCATGGGCGAGACGTTTCAAGTTCTTATTCAACACAAGGGAATCTCGCCGCCCAGCCTAGCTGGCTTAGAACCGCTCTAACGCCACACCATCATGGCCGTTTCTTCAGAACAGGCTTGTTTGGATCCACATCTGTTGTAGGGCCTGCGGTTGTAGTCGGCGTTGGAGGCGGTGTACCAGCAGGCGCAGCGTCTAGTGCGGCATCGCCGGTGTATGGTCGCTGCAAAAATTTTCCAGCCTCTTCCTGTGCTCCCGCGGTGTCGTCGCCCAGATGTTGCGCCAGACTGTACTCGTTCACAGCGCGCTCGCGCTGTCCCAAAATATCGTAAATTTTCCCGATATAGATGTGGCTCCAAACGTCCACCCATTTTGGGTCCAAATCACCGCCCAGCGCCGCTCGAAAAGCGTTTGCCGCAGACTGATAATTTTTCTGATTGAACATGGCTTCGCCCATGCGGAAGTGCGCGAGCGAATTGCTGGATTGCAGATCCAGCGCATGCTGGTATTGCTGTATGGCTTCGTAATATTGGCCATTCTCAGCAAAGCCTTCGCCACGCGCCACGAAAGCGCGTATGCGCAGTCGCGCGCTGGATTTCAGCATGTTGTTGTTCGGATCGATCACGATCCCGTTCGGTTTCGGCCGTCCGAAAGTATCGATTTCGAATTGCTGCGTGGTTCCCGTCACCAGGATTTTCTTGTATTCAGGATTTCCTTCCGTGTCCACGCGGAGTTCCACAGGCATACGAAACGTATCGAGATCCTGATGAATCTTTCCAACAACTTTAAAGCCTTTTCTCGTTCTATAAACGATGAACTCCAGCTTGAATTCCGGAATGCCCGTCGAATTTACCCACTGCGAAAAAAACGAAACTAGATTAATAGGAGGCTCGCCCTTCTTCGGAGGCGGAACTCTTGCAATAGCCATCTTTTCGAATTCTGAAACGGTCGCGTTCTTGCCTTCATATTTCTTGTAGAAATCGTGCAGCAGAGCATTGAACGCATCGTCGCCTATTTCCGTGCGCAGCATGTGAAAAACCAGAGCGCCTTTATCGGCAACCACCGAGCGATATTCATTCGAAAATGTCTGCAAGCGTCCGGCCTGTGAAATGGGAGCAGTGTCTTCATACATCAGCGCGCCTACCGCAAAATCTTCGAGCGCTCTATGCAGGCCTGCGCTTCCGTCGCTCTGCTCCGCATACATAGCCTCGGCGTAACGCGAGAGCCCATCGGTGAGCCAAGTGTCAGACGAAGTTGCCGGTAGAACGCGGTCGCCCCACCATTGCTTGGCGGCAAGTTGCGAAAGCAAACGATCGTTGGCTTTTGTAGTCCATTGACGAGCGCTGATCAACAGCAGACCGGGCGCCGCATACCCTGGCAGCGTGCCGTCAGGCATTTGCGCAATCGTAATCGGTGGAGGCCCGCTCTCCTGAATTGGTCCAAACGCGTCTGTGAAATAAAGCGCGATATGCGCTAAAGAATTTCCGTAAGCCGTAGCAGTCGTAGCTTGAACCGGCGGTGTGAAGACCGAAACCGTCAATCCTTCCACTTGAATTGGATTCAACTGAAGCGGGCCCGCCACGAAAGTTCCCACCGGCCCAGGGCGATCGCAATGAAACACGTACGAAGCCTGCCCCGGCCCTTTTCCAATGCCAGGTTGCATCGTAGGGGGATCCGCTTTGCCTGTGCCGGCTACGTACATCGTATCCGGCGTGATAATCTTAAAAGTTCCGGTGTAGCGATTGGCCGGATAATTCGTCAGCGGAAACCACCGCGCGGGTAGCAGCAGGTATGCTGAATTTTTATCTACAGAGGCGAAGCGCACGCCTTTCGTCGGACTATCGTCCTCGCTGGAAATCGGCCCGGTGTAATCGAATTCCAGGCTCATCGGTTTCCCCGGAGCTACGGCATCAGGGAGCCCGATTGTTAGCAGCAGCGGGTAAGTTCTGTCGCGCTCGAATTCCAACGGCTTGCCGCCGATGAGCTTAACCGAGTTCACTTTCAAATCCTGGTGTAACTCCACGACCACCGTGCGCGAAACTTCATTGGCGATAAAATCCACCCGGGCCAGAGCGGAGATCGTCTGATCGTCCGGATGCAGCAGCACTTGCACGTCGTAATGGTCTGCGCGAAAAGGGAAACGATGCGGCGTTTGCGCTGTCGCGGCGGCTGCCCAGAGGAGCGACAGGGTCAGTGGAATTAGCAGCCGATGAATTTTGAGCAAGAAAACCTCTCAAGAAGGCTATCTACTTCTATCTAAGATACATGAGCGCCGCAGGCAGTTGCCCGCGACAATCCGCTGAAAAAGGTTACAACATCTGTGCAAAAATGTCCGCTGCGCGCTCAATTGCTCCACCCGGACCCAGCTTCGCGCGCACTCCCGCCAGATTCGTTTTCATCTCATCGCGAGCTCTCGACGATTCCAGCATCCTGCGAACTTCGCTTTCCACCGCTTCCGGCGTGAAATCGTCCTGTATCAACTCGCGGACAACGCCCGTTCCGGCTATCAGATTCACCATGCTGAAGAACGGCGTCCGGATCATGCGCCCAAGTAGGAATGCTGAGACCGAAGAAACCCGGTAGATCACCACCATCGGCGTGCCCAGAAGGGCAGCCTCGATCGTGGCTGTTCCGCTAGCTACAATCGCGCAATCCGCTGCGGCCAACGCGTCATAAGTGGCTCCCGTTACGTGCTTAATATCTGTGCCAGAACCGGCGGAAGCTGAGAAAAAGTCCGCTGACAAATTGGGTGCCACAGCCAGCACAAACTGTATGTTGCTGTTGCCTCGTTTTAGCCTCCCGCACGCGCTCAGAATCCGGCCATAATTCTGGCGGATCTCATTCCGACGGCTGCCCGGTAGGATCGTAATGATAGGCTTGTTCGCGTCCAGCTCGTGCAGCGCTGCGAATTCCGCGCGCGTCATGCTCGGCCGCACGACATCCACTAGGGGATGGCCTACGAAACTCACCGGCACGCCCGCGTCGCGGTAAATCTTCTCCTCAAACGGAAATATCACTACCATCCGATTCACTCGCAGTTTTACGGTCCGAACTCGCCCCGCGCGCCAAGCCCAAACCTGCGGACCAATAAAATAACCAACCGGAACATCAATTTGCCTCATCCGCCGGGCGACGCCTAGATGCGTTCCCGGCGAATCCACAAGAATGGCAAGCGCAGCATGGCGTCGCTTCGCTTCGCGCTTCAGGCGGTTTTGAACGCCTATAACCGTTGGAATCTTGTGAAGCACTTCAGCGATGCCCACCACTGCCACTTCATGGTAGTCCGCAATTAATTCCACGCCCGCCTCGGCCATGCGAGGCCCGCCCATTCCGAAGAACCGAGCGTCTGGGCCAAGCCGCTCGCGCAAAGCCGTGGCCAGCCGCGCGGCGTACATATCGCTGGACGCTTCGCCCGCGGAAATCAAAATTTGTTTTTCAGTCATGGAAGGCGCGGATGCAGACGGATTGCAGCGGGGTCGATATGCAGGAGCTTCTCAAAATAATTCGCGAAAGCAAACTGCAGCCAGTCGCTAGTCATCGGCTGGAAGAGCATGCGGATATCCCGGCCCGCCACCCCCCACCGGTGTGGCCAATTCCTGCTCTTTGTATTGAAGCTGATACAAGCGATAGTAAATTCCGCGGAGCCCCAGAAGCTCTTGGTGCGACCCCTGCTCGCGCAACCTGCCTTTGTGGAAAACGAGAATGCGGTGAGCGTGCTGAATCGTGCTAAGCCGATGAGCGATTACCACCGCCGTACGCCCTTGCAGCAGCCGGTCGAGTGCTCCCCGGATCAAAAGCTCGGTCTTGGTATCCACGCTCGAGGTCGCTTCGTCCAGAATCAAAAACTTCGGATCGTGAGCTAGGGCGCGAGCAAAACTCACAAGCTGGCGCTGGCCCACCGAAAGCGTCGAGCCGCGTTCGGTGACCCGCGTTTCCACTCCTTGAGGTTGTGATTCAAGAAAGGGACCAAGCCCCACTTCGCGCAACGCGCTTTCAGTCGCCGCGCGAGTAATTCTCTCAGTGCCAAGCTTCACGTTCGATGCAAGCGTCCCGGTAAACAAGAAGGGATCTTGCAACACGATGCCGAAGAGTCGGCGCAATTCCTGCAGTTCCATGGTCCGAATATCCACGCCATCGAGCAGAATTTCGCCGCGCTGAATATCGTAGAACCGTAGCAAGAGCTGAATGATGGTAGTTTTGCCCGCGCCCGTGTGTCCGACGATTGCCAGCGTTTGCCCCGGATCAACCCGGAAAGAAACGTCGCGCAGCACCCAATCTTCCTCTTTCGGCGCAGCGCCGCCAGTGTACGCGAACCAAACATTGCGAAACTCGATTTCCCCGCGCGCAGATGGTAACGACCAGACTTCGGCAGGCGACACGATCGTAAATGGCTCATCCAGAAGTTTAAAGATTCGTTCGGACGCCGCCATGGCAGTCTGCAAAATATTGAATTTTTCGCTCAAGTCCTGGATCGGCCGGAAAAACCGTTGGGCATAGAGCATAAATGCCAGCAGGACGCCGATCGGAATGGTCCCGGCAATGGCCCTAAGTCCGCCCACCCAGTACAGCAACGCGAGGCCCGCCATGCTGAGAAATTCCACCGCGGGGTAGAAGAATGAGAAGGCGTCGATAGCTTCCTTGTACGCTTCCATATGCTGGCGATTCAATTCCTCAAATTGTTTGCGCGATTTCCATTCGCGGTTGAAGAGCTGCACGATGGCCATTCCGCTGATATGTTCCTGCAGGAATGCGTTAATCCGCGCGATGGCAGTGCGAATGCGGCGATTCGCGTTGCGCACTTTGTTGCGAAAAAAATACGTCAACAAAATCATGAACGGCAACGGTGACAGTGTTGCGAATGCGAGAAATGGATGCCACTTGAATAAAATTGCGGCCATGGCAAATAGGAGAACGAAATCGTTCAACATGGCCACCACACCCGAAGCGAAAAGATCGTTTAAAGCATCCACGTCCGTAGTCGCTCGCGTTACCAGGCGCCCTACAGGGCTGCGGTCAAAAAAACTCATGGGCAGTCGCTGCAGATGTTCGAAGATTTCCTTGCGCAGGTCGTACATCGTTTCCTGGCCCACCCACTGCATGATTCGCACTTGCGCGTATTGCAGTCCGAAGCTGCCCAACAGCGCTCCCGCAGACGCGGCCACCACCCACAGCAGACCCATCAGCGCTTTATGCTGCGTAATCGTGGAATTAAATCCAGGAACGATGTATTTATCCACCGCGATGTGGAACAGGTAGGGCGAGACGATTTCCATCGCCGTGACGCCCAGCGTAATTGAAACCGCCGCAACCACATGCCAGCGATACGGGCGCAGATATTTCATCAATCGCCGCGTCAGCGCCGAGTCGTAAAGCTTGCCTAATTTCTCTTCTTCGCGGAAATCGCTCATTCGCGTGCGAGCTCTTCTTCCAGAAGTTGTTTCTGATACAGATCCGCGTAATAGCCGTTATGCGCGAGCAATTCGTCGTGTGCGCCGCGCTCGATGATGTAGCCATCGCGCAAAACGATGATCATGTCCGCGTTCTTCACCGTCGAAACGCGATGCGAAATCAGAATCGTTGTGCGTTGGCTCATCACGTCGCGCAACCGGCGCAAGATTCTTTCTTCCGTATCGGTGTCCACGCTCGCCAATGAATCGTCGAGTATCAATATTCGAGGCTGGCGCAGAATTGCACGAGCCAAAGACGTTCGCTGCTTCTGACCGCCTGAGAGCGTAATGCCGCGTTCGCCCACCATGGTGCCGAACCGCTGTGGAAAGCTCTCGATTTCACCGGAGATGCTGGCGATTTCGGCCGCCTCGAAGACTTGTTCCTCCACCGCATCGGTAACGCCGAACGCAATGTTCTCGCTGATCGTTTCGCTGAACAGGAACGTGTCTTGCGGCACGTACCCAATCGCGCTGCGAAGTTCACTAAGCGGATATTCGCGGATGGAACGTCCATCGATGAACAAAGTACCCGAAGGCGCTTCCCACAAACGCGCGATCAAAGCCGCTAGTGTAGATTTGCCGCTTCCGGTTGGTCCCACTACGGCCAGCGTCGAACCTGCCGGAACGTGCAAATTAATGTCGTGAAGAACCGGCTCGCCCGGCAGCGTTTCTGAGCCCGAAGTCGGATACGTAAACGTGAGGTTCCGGAATTCAATTTCGCCGCGAATATTTGACTTTTCTTGCGCCGGCGGCACGTCGCCATTCGGGCGCATATTGTAACGATCCGACGGTGTGTGCGTTGGAGCCGACGCGTCGCGAATCCCGGGCTCCGCGTTCATGATGTAATTCAGCCGCCCCATGGACGCCGCGCCGCGTTGAAAAATATTCGTCACCCAGCCCAGCGCAATCATCGGCCACACCAGTTGGATCAAAAACATATAAAACGCGTTGAACGTCCCCAGCGAAACGCGATGATCGATTACTTGTTTGCCGCCCAGCCACAACAAGATCAGCACGGTCATGCCGATTAGCGTGGACAGTCCCGGAAAAAACAGACTCCATGTGCTGATCAGCTTGATGTTGCGGTTCACGTAATCGCGGTTGGCTTCGTCAAATTTCTCGACTTCTTGCTTCTCCTGCGCGTACGCGCGAATCACACGCACGCCCGTCAAGTTTTCCTGCGCCCGAGTGGACAGCACGCCCAGCGCCGCCTGTATCTGCTCCGAAAGCTGATGAATGATCTGTCCGAAGTAGCGCGTTACAATCGCTACGATCGGCACTGGAATCAAAACCCATGCGGTCAGCGCTGGCGAAAGTTTCAACATAAAGAAAATCGCCAGCACCATGGTTGAGATCGTCGTCGCGCTGTACATAATCCCCGGCCCCAGCACCATGCGCACCGCGTTCAAATCATTCGTCGCGCGCGACATCAAATCGCCCGTGCGGTTGCGCACGTAAAACTCAGGCTCAAGCAAAACTAGCCGCGCTAGTAAATCGTTGCGAAGGTCGTATTCAATCTCGCGCGAAACCCCGATCAGTATCCATCTGGTCCAGAACGAGAAAAATCCTTTGGCCAGCATCACCCCCACAAGAATCACGCAGTAAATTCCCAGAGCGTGGCGGCTGAACGGTGCGTACACCGAAAAAAATGGCGATAGCAGAGATCGCGAAAATCCATTCAAAGTGGAAAGCGCTCGCGGCGAACCCTGCAGCAAATCCGTAATCATTCCGATAATGAGTTGCGGCAGCGCGCCAACCAGGCCCATCAGCCCAAGGGTCAAAAGTCCCAGCGCGGTCATTCCCTTGTAGCGCAGCACATAGGGAACCAGCGACTTCATCTCTTTCCAGCCGGAAGTCTGGGGCTTCGGCTTCCGCGCCGTGGCAACTACAGGTTGGGCCATCGCACTCATTATCGAATCTGCGACTCCGGCGTCTCCAGCGAAGGCAGCTCACCGAGAAAATTCTCGAATGTTCTATCTAACGATTGGTACCGTTTCACTTTCGGGTTCCAGCGAATTCCCACCGGCAAGACGTGCCCGCCTTCGCCCTTGGGAGACGTCAGCGGCGTAAAATACATTTCCAGCCCTTTGTCGTGCTGCTCGTATTGCAACCGCCAGCCATTCACCGGAGCCAGCGGCGTTCCGCCCAGAAATCCCTTGGTGTTCTTCAGGTGCTCGTCGCAAAGGAAAATCTGTTTCCAGGCAGCGCCTTCATTCTGAACTATCACTGCCCGCGTAAGCAGTATGCCTTCTGCCGACACTCCTGGAGGGGCCGCCTTCAAGCGGTTTATAGCCAGAATCTGTTGCGGCCCGCTCTTGGAAAGATCGCCAAACGCCAAAACTTCCGTCTCCGAGCCCAGCGCTAGTTCCGCCGGTTTTTGTATATCGGCCGGAATCGCAGGCTTAGCCGGCACCGCTGGAGCGGCCGGTTCTTCCTTCGCGGCAGGAGACGTCGGAGCCGAACTACCGCAGGAAAGCATCGTAAGAGCCGTAAAGGCTAGCGCCACAAGTCCGATTGTTTTCATGATTTCTTTGCGCGGCTCGATCAAAGCGTCGACGCCCCAAGCGTGATCGTCACCACTTTTTTCGACCAAGCGTCGCACGATACTTCCAGCACCTGCGGCACACCCGCGCCGGCCCAATCAAATGAGTACAACGATAATTCTAGCTGTTCGCTTCCTCTCACGGAAGGACTCTCAGATTCCGGCTTGCCGTAGATTTCCGCTACGCGATCGCATAAATCTCCAAGTTGTAAGCCGTGGCCGGTCGCGAGCAGCTTCAGTCGGCTGGGAGCCATCACAACGGGACGGCATTTCGCCATGATTTCAGGCTTGTAATTGTTGTCCACCGTCACCGTTTGCACCACTTTATTGGCATCCAGCTCTACTCGAAGCTCTCGATGGGTGCAAACATCTCCCCACAACAACGCGTCCGTTGCCGACTCATCGCGATCGAGCTCGCGAAAAGTTTTCTGCGGCGCAACAATCTTGTCGTGTCCCGGGCGCAACCCCGCCAGGGCCAGTTCGTTCGCGCGCTTTGAATTTGCCAATCCCAGTGCGGCCAGGATCGCTACCGAAAGCATTGGAACCAAGCTAACGAGCCGCCAGAATTTCTTCGAGACGAGCTTCAAAGTTTTCTTCCCCCTCTGACCACAGCCGTAACTTCGCGACCGGAAGTTCTTTTTCGATGCGCCGAACCCAGTCGAATAATTTCTTTATGTTGTCGCGAGTCTTCTCGTAATAATTGTGCAGATTTTCAGGCCGCGCCATGGCTTCCAGAAAATGCTCTTCCTCCGGACTCTCAGCTTTGGGCCGAGTCATTTGCCGGATGCCAAGCAATCCTGCGTGCCCGGTAAACAAATGCTCGAATCCAAAATTCACTTCCAGGTGGCCGTCCTGCCGCCAGATTCCCTCGTCGAAATCCAGGCCGTAACAAAGAAGCTCCACAGATTGTGCTTCCAGTTGCCAGCGTGCCGGATCGCCTTCATAAACCCACAAATCCCGATGCGATCGAACCGAGATGCAACAGTCGTTATGCACATAAGCCTTGCACAGTTCCACGATGCTCGCCGCGTCCAGCGGGACCGATCTTAAATCCTGTTCGTAAACGGGCGATTCGGTCCAGTCCACCGCGTGGATTTCCAGATGCGTGAATCCAGGATTTTTCGCGGAGAAGGGAACAGTCGAAAGAAACTTTTCGAATCTCTCCAGTATCAGCTCTTCCGGAAAATCCTTGCACCAAATGCTTAAGTAAGCCTGATTCGACATGCCGAGCATTATACCGGGACGGGGCTTGCAGCCGAAATCGACGCGGAGGCTTACCTACTTTTTATGCTTGGGAGGTTCTTGATCTTCTTCAGTGTTGAAGTCCGTGGAAATTCCCAGGAGCTTTTCCTTCAGCGTATCGCCCATGCCCGCGAGGACCTGCGAGCATGTCTCGCGTAGCCGCTTTTCCGCAGCCTTAGCGATGGTATCCAGCACAGCTTGCGAATGCTGCCCCAACGTCGTGGCCGACGCCAGCAACCACGAATTCGAAGCGTTTTCCAGGCGAGCCTTGTACTCTTCGATCGACTCGTCGGTGGATTTCTTCAATTGCTGCATCCACTCGTCTTTCTCAACTTCGCGCTTCTCTTCCCAGGTTTCAATCAGCGGCGCCAGTTGCGATTGCAGGAACGTGCGGGCCTGCTCCACGCCTTCCATCATGCGCTCGTCCATTTTCTGTTGGAATTCCGCCAGCGAGCCTTCGCGGTTGAACTCCATGTCGGAGCGCGTTTTTTCCAGCGCCAGGCGGGAACTCACTTCAAGCCGTCTCATAGATTCCGTGGTGACCCGTTGCACTTGATCGGAGAAAGTCGCCGTCGCAATTTGCGAAGTTTCGTTAAGCTTCTCACGCTCGCGGGATATTATTTCACCCGCCGCGTCTTCGATCTGCGCCGTGCTGTGCTCCACATACGTGCGCCGGTAGTGATCGAGCTCGGAAGCAAGCATACTGGAAACTTCCGCCGCGCGGTCGCGTAAAGCGGTGCTGGATTGCTCTACCGCTTTCTCCAGCGAGCCCTGCATCGTTGTCTGCGCTTTTTTCTGATACCACTCCGATGCCTTCGAAAGCGCCTCGTACGTTTCGTGCTGCGTCTCCGTGCTCTTCTGCTGCAAATCCTCTTGAACTTTCGAAAGCGAAGCTCTGCAAGCTTCTTCCACCTCTGCAGGAACCTTGGACGACTCCATGCGGAGCTGTTGAAGCGTTTCTTGTATCACTTGCTGCGAAGATTGCTGCGCTTGCTCGCGAATTGAATTTTGCAGTTGCGCCGCATGTTCAGTCGCCTGGAGCATCTGCTCTCGTATGTGATTCTGCAGATTCGCCGCCTGCTGCTCCACATTGTCTAGTCTTGACGCAAGACCTTCCACCGCTTCCAGTTTCGGCGTAATTCTTTGATCTAGCTCTGCGGAAACTCTTGCCAGCACCTTCTGTGCGGAAGCATCCAGTGCCGGCTCGATCTGTTGCGCGCGTTCCGCGATCACTTGCTCCGCTCTGCGCCCAATCTCTTCCTGCTGCTTCGCCAGAAGTTCATCCAAACGCTGGCGTGTCTGTTCCAGCGTGACTCGCGCCGCGCTCTGGAGTTGAGATTTCGTTTCTTCCGCCCGATCGCGCTCCTGCTTCAGGCTGTTCCCGAGCGATTCGATGGTTGTGGCCGCGCCATCGATTGCTTCGTCCAGCGAAGCGCGCAGACTTTGGCTGCGCTCGCGAACGTTCTGCTCGGCTTGCGCTATCGC